>ERZ791743.339-NODE-339-length-46884-cov-11.092037_pt1 | contig 46884 bp, 39 predicted proteins | sample MGYA00509952_ERZ791743 | MGnify/ENA primary metagenome ERZ791743 (study PRJEB30046, sample SAMN00792040) | human gut metagenome | study: EMG produced TPA metagenomics assembly of the A metagenome-wide association study of gut microbiota in type 2...
GTAAAATAATAGATTCTATTTTACTATTTGAAATAGTTTCTAAAAAAATTTATTTTTTATAATTTTATAATATATTTTTTATATTTTACTTGTTGGAAAAATGTATTATACTTATGAATATAAAACCTTAGAATTTTTTCTCAATAAAAAAATATAAAAAGAAAAAAATCTTATAATTGATTGGGAGGTTTTATGATTTTTGAAGATGGTTTTTCATATTATAGTATTATTATTAATTTTTTAGAAAGAACATTTGGGGAATTAACAGAAATAACACTCTATAGTTTTGAAGATGGAGACGAAGGAAAACTTATAGCTAAATCATCTAATTGTAGTTTTAAATTAGGGAGTGCTACTCCAAAAACATTGAGAAAATTACTTGATAAGTATAATAATAAAAAAGAATCAAATGATAATATTGATTTTATAACAAATTTTCCTGGAAAAGATAATGATGGGAAGTTATTTAGAGTATCAACTTTTTTTATAAAAGGGGAAAAAAATTCTCTTAAAGGAGCATTTAACATAAAAGTTGATATATCTGAGATGGTATATGCAGCTAATTTTTTAAATAAAGCATTAAAAGAGCTGACTGGAGGACTAGAAAGAAATCTTGAAAAAGAATCTGAAGAAGTAGACGAATTAGGAACAATAGAAGAATACTCAAAATATCTAATAAATCAATATTTTGATAGTTTGAAAAAACCAATGGATGCAATGACTACTTCAGAAAAGATAGAAATTGTAAAATCTTTAGATAAAAAGGGAATATTTAATCTTAAGGGAAGTGTTGGAGAACTTGCGAAAAGATTTAATACTTCTGAAAAAACAATTTACAGATATTTAAGTTCAGAGCAATAATTTTTTATTTCAGCCAATATTTAAAATGATAATACCTAAAAATAGTTTTTATAGAGAAAAAATATAATAATCTTTATAAAGTTTTTAATAAAAATAAGTTTTTAAAAATAGCTTAAGGAGGTTTATCATGGCTGAAACGAGAGAAGTATGGAAGAGTAGAAAAGGATTTATCTTTGCAGCAGTTGGAGCAGCAATCGGTTTGGGAAACCTATGGAGATTTCCATTTCAAGCCTATAAAAATGGTGGAGGAGCATTTTTCTTTCCCTATATAATAGCATTATTTACATGTGCAATGCCTCTAATGATATTAGAATATCAATATGGAAGAAAAATAAGAGGAGGGTCAACAAAAGCCTTTAGACTTTTAGGTAAAAGATATGAATGGGTTGGCTGGCTTCAAGTGATGGTACCAATAGTGGTTATGATGTTTTACAGTACTATAATATCAATATCAATTATATTTATGTTTTGGTCTCTTGGTCATGCTTTTGGACTAACTAACTGGATGGCAGATCCTGGGAAATTAATGGGAATGATAGTAGGTGAAGGAAAGGGACCATTTGATTTTGCAGCAGGAATAAGTAAGTATTTATTAGGGTTTGTTGTATTAGTGTGGCTTGGAAACTGGATCATTGTTAAAAAAGGAATATCAGGTGGAATTGAAAAATGTTCTAATATATTTACACCACTTTTGATGATAATGATGGTAGCTTTTATGTTTAATTCAATCAGACTCACAGGAGCAAAAGTAGGCTTGAATGCTTTGTTTACACCAGATTTTACTAAAATTTTAAACCCAAGTATATGGGTTGCAGCATATGCACAAGTATTTTTTTCAACAACTTTAGCAGTTGGAGTTATGATAGCCTATGGTTCATATATACATGATGATTGGGATATAGTAAATAGCTCGTTTATTACAGTATTTTCAAATGCTTCATTTGATATAATATCTGGAATAACAGTATTTTCAACTCTTGGATATTTGGTACAAAATATGGGAGTAGATTATAATTCTTTTGGCGATGGAGCGGGGATAGCATTCATAGCTTTTCCAATAGCAATTTCAACAATAACAACAAGTCAATTCTTACAGGGGATTATAGGTTTTTTATTTTTCTTGTGTTTATTTATAGCTGGACTTTCTTCAAGTATTTCAATGTTGGAATCTTTTTCAACAGCAGCATTGGATAAATTTAAAATAAGTAGAGAAAAATTAGTGGGAATTGTTTCAATTGTAGGTTTTATAGGAAGTGCATGTTTTGCAACATATGCAGGATTTAATTATATACTTGATATAGTAGATTCATATGTTGGAAGTTATATAATAGCTACATCTGGACTAATAGAAACTTTGCTTGTTTGCTATGTTTATGGAATAGAAAAAATAAGACAAGATGCAAATGAATTTTCTGATTTTAAAGTAGGAAAATGGTTTAATTTCTTGTTGAAATATGTAACACCAATAATTTTAGGAACAACAGTAATAACGAATCTTATAAAAGGATTGTCAAAACTTAATACAGCAGAAATAATATTTGGTTGGGGAACAATTTTTTTAATGATAATATCAGCTACTATTTTTTACAATAAGAAATGGGAAAATAAAGTAGATATAGAGGAATAATTATTACAGAGGAGGCTTATTATGAATACAAGTGCATTGATAATGATGACAATGGGGTGTGTAATTATTTGGGGTGGTTTATTTGTAACTTTAGGAATTGCATTTAAAAAAGGGAATATTTAATTAAAAATCAATATTGATAAAAGAGGTTGACCTATGAGTAAGAAGTAATTTTAGAGTGTTTTTAAATTTATTTCAGCTTTTGGGTCAACCTTGTTTTTATTTTAGTTAAGTTATAGATTATATAATTTTAATTTTCTATAAAGAGTAGCAAGACTTATATCAAGTGTGTTAGCTACTTTAATTTTATCTTTAGATGAACGTCCATATTTTAAAAGAAGAGTTTCAATAGCTTCTTTTTCTATTTCAGCTAAAGTTTTTATTTCTTTGATATTAAGAGAATTTGTAAGTTTTGGTGGTAAGTGTTTTACAGTTATCATCAAATCTCTTTCTTCAATTACATTTATTATATATTCAGTTATATTTTTTAGTTCTCTTATATTTCCAGGCCAGCTATAAGAAAGAAAAATAGACATAACTTCATTTGAAAGACTTCTTATAGGAATATTGAAAAGATGAGAATATTTAGCAATGAAGAAATTCGTTAAATCCTCTATATCTTTGGGTCTTTCTCTCAATGGAGGAATATCTATTGGGAAGACATTTAATCTATAATAGAGATCTTCTCTAAACTTACCTTCAGCAACAAGGGCTTCTAAATTTTTATTGGTAGCAGCAATAATTCTTATATCGATTTCTTTTACCTTATCAGAACCAACAGGGGAGATAGTTTTTTCCTGAAGTACTCTTAAAAGTTTAACTTGAAGAGGCAGAGGCATATCTCCAATTTCATCTAAAAATATAGTTCCCTTATCAGCCTGTTCAAAAAATCCCACTTTCCCTTTCGGGTTTGCTCCTGTAAAAGCTCCCTTTACATATCCAAAAAATTCGCTTTCCATAAGAGTATCTGGAATGGCTCCACAATTGACTGCAACAAGGGGCATATCAGCTCTGTTACTGTTCATATGAATAGCTTTTGCAGCTACTTCCTTTCCAGTTCCACTTTCCCCTGTAATGAGAACAGTTGATGTTGTTTTTGCAACTTTTCTTATTTTTGAATATACAGCTTCCATTTCCTGAGAATTAAAAATGAACTCTTTAGAAAAATTATAGTTTAATTGGTGGAGGTATGTTTTAAATTTTTCAGATTCCTGAAATATATACAAGGTTCTAAATCTTCCCATATTTTTGGGAAAGTATATTATATCTCCTACAACATCGTGTGAAATGTCAGCATAAGAAAGAGAAAATTCTTTTTTATCAAGAAAATTTTTTATAGGTGAAACTATGAGTTTATGTTCATAGTCTGTAAGTTTAAAAAGAGCTATTCCCTTTTCATTGATAAGCTCAATTTTATCATTTTCATTAGTTATAATAATAGAATCAGGAATTCTATCAACTATATTCATAAGAACTTTATTATTATTTTCTATCATTATTTTTTCATTGGCTTCATATACTCTGGAACTTATGAATAAAGCTATCTGTTGTAAAAATTTTATATATGAATCTTTTTTTAAGATAAATTCTTCTTTCTGTTTTTCATCAAAACAGATTAGACCAATGACTCCAATAGGTTCAGAATTAAACATAACAGGAGTTGAGATTTCCAATACTTCTGTACAAGTATATTTTGAAGGACAGGTTTGGCATATTTTTTCTTCTCTTGGAGAAAGGATAATCTCTGTATTTCCAGTTGTTAAGACATGCTCATAGACATGAGATTCCCCAGTCATATCAAGTCCAACTTTTTCTTTTAATCTTCCAGTACCAGCTATTCTTATGAGATCTTTGCTCATAATTTCTACATCTATATTTATTACTTGAGAAATAGTTTCAGCATATTTTGATATATCGCCTTTTACTTTATTTAATAAATCCATATTCCCACATCCTTTTATTTCATATATACATTATACAATTTTTTCTCAAAATGAGAAAGAAAAAAATAATTAAAAGAGTAAATTAGAAAAAATAGGACTTTGGTGAAAATTATCAAAATGATAGTTATTTCTCAAAATGAGAAATTAAAAAATGGTTTATTTTACAAAAATGAATAAAAATAATTCTAAAAGTTCTAAAAATAAACGGAAAAAAAAATTAAAAAATTGGTATGGTTTTTGCTTATTATATACTATGAAAATAAAACAATAGGAGGAAAAAAATTGGAACTATTAAAATGGGTACACAATAAAAAAAGCAGAAACATTGAATATAAAAAATCTGAACTTTCAGGTTTCAGCTCTGAGGAAATGAAAGAGGTTTATGAATTTCATAAAAGTCTTCCTGACTATCAAGCTACTCCTTTAGTTGATTTAAAATCTCTTGCTTCATATTATGGAGTTAAAAAAGTATGGCTGAAAGATGAATCTAAAAGATTTGGACTTAATGCTTTCAAAGTATTAGGAGGGTCATATGCTATAGGTAAATATCTTAGTAAAAAACTTAACAGAGATATGAAGGAGCTTCCTTTCAATGTCCTTATCTCTGATGAAGTAAAAAAACAATTAGGAGATGTCACTTTTGTTACTGCTACTGATGGTAATCATGGTAGAGGTGTTGCATGGATGGCTGCAAGGCTTAGACAAAAATCTGTTGTATATATGCCTAAAGGTTCAGCTCAGATGAGATTTGATGCTATTGCCAGAGAAGGAGCAGATGTAACAATAACTGATCTTAATTATGATGATGCTGTAAGGCTTGCTAATAAAGGAGCACAGGATCATGGTTGGATAATGGTACAGGATACTGCATGGGACGGATATGAAGAAATTCCTTTATGGATTATGCAGGGATATTCAACAATAATAAATGAAGTTGTAGAACAGCTTGAAGCAGCTAAAGAAGAAAAACCAACTCATGTATTTCTTCAAGCTGGTGTAGGATCATTTGCAGGGGCAGTGCAGGGGTACTTAGCACATCTTTATGGAGATGACAGACCAGTTACAATTATCTGTGAGCCTCATGGAGCTAACTGTATATATAAATCTATGGAAGCTAATGATGGAAACCCTCATAATGTATCTGGAGATCTTACTACTATAATGGCTGGGCTTGCATGTGGAGAACCAAATACTATTAGTTGGAAAATACTAAGAGATAATGCAGATTTCTCTGTGTCATGTGATGATCAGGTTGCAGCTAGAGGAATGAGAGTACTTTCAAGCCCTCTTGGAAATGATACAAGAGTCATCTCAGGAGAATCAGGAGCTGTAGGGTTAGGACTATTCACTATACTTTCAGAAAAGAAAGAAGAATACAAAGAACTTATGAATGAACTGAAAATAGATGAAAATTCAAGAATTCTTTGCATCAGTACAGAAGGAGATACAGATGTAGAGGGATACAAAAATGTAGTATGGAATGGAGCTTATCCAAATAAATAATATTTTAAATAAAAAATTCAGGAGGAATTTAAATGTTGACTAATGAAAGAAAAGAACAAATAGTAGAAGTACTTCAAAATCTTATTCAAAGAAGAAGTTATTCAGGAGAAGAAAAAGAGGTAGCAGAATATATTAAAAAATTATGTCTTGAAGTAGGATATGACACTGTACATATAGATAAATATGGAAATGTTATTGGTTCTGTAAAAGGAAAATATGAAGGACCAAAAGTACTTATGGACGGGCATATAGATACAGTTCCAGTAGATGAGGAAAAATGGACTAAAAAACCTTTTGCAGGAAATATAGAAGATGGGAAACTTTATGGAAGAGGAACTACAGATATGAAAGGAGCTGTATGTGCAATGCTTCTAGCTGGAGCATACTTAGCTCAAGATTTGAAAAAAGAGTTTGCAGGAGAAATATTTATTGCTGGTGTAGTTCATGAAGAATGTTTTGAAGGAGTTGCAGCAAGAGAAATAAGTAAATATGTAAAACCTGATTATGTAATAATAGGGGAAGCTTCTCAACTTAACCTTAAAATAGGGCAGAGAGGAAGAGGAGAAATAGTAGTAGAAACTTTTGGAAAACCAGCTCACTCAGCTAACCCAGAAAAAGGAATAAATGCAGTATATAAAATGATGAAGATAATAGAAAATATTCAAAAACTTCCAATGACTCATCATGACACATTAGGATATGGAATACTTGAATTAACAGATGTGAAATCATCTCCGTATCCAGGAGCATCAGTAGTACCAGATTATTGTAGAGCTACTTATGACAGAAGACTTTTAGTAGGAGAAACTCCTGAAAGTGTACTTGCACCTATTCAAAAATTATTAGATGAAATGATGAAAGAAGATGACACTCTAAAAGCAAAAGTATCATATGCAAGAGGGGTAGAAAAATGCTGGACAGGGGCAACAATAGAAGGAGAAAGATTCTTCCCAGGATGGCTGTTTGAAGAAAAAGATGAATATGTACAAAAAGCATTAAAAGCACTAAAAGAAATAGGACAAACACCAACAATAACTCACTATAACTTCTGTACAAATGGATCACACTATGCAGGGGAAGCAGGAATAAAAACAATAGGATATGGACCATCAAGAGAAAATCTAGCACATACAATTGATGAGTATATAGAATTAGATAGCCTATATAATGTAACAGAAGGATATTATGCAATTTTAAAAGCTTATTTGGCAAAGTAATAAATTAAATTAATTTAGGGGGAATCAAATATGAATAAAGCACAAATCACAGCTTTAGTAATTATTTTACTTTATATGGCGGCAACTGTTGCTATTGGACTTATTGCCTCAAGAAAAAAAGCAGAAGAAAAGCAAAGTAATGATGACTTTTTAATGGCGAGCAAGTCTTTAGGTCCAGTAGTTCTTGCAGGAACATTATTTGCAGCTAATACAGGGGGAGCAAGTACAACAGGTATTGCAACTAATGTTTTTCAATATGGACTATCAGCAGCATGGTATGTTATAGCAGGAGGAATAGGATTTGTTTTAGTATCATTTATAGCTCCGTATTTCAGAAGAGCACAGGCGAATACAGTGCCTGAAATAATTAGCAAGAGATATGGTAAAGCTTCTCATATATTTACTGCTATCACATCTATTTTGGCATTATTTATGGCAACAGGAGCTCAAATTATAGCAACAGCTTCTATTATCAATGTTGTTACAGGGTTTGATTTTAGAACAGCGGCAATTGTAAGTACAGCAGTAGTTATTATATATACTATGGTTGGAGGATTTAAATCTGTTACAGCAGCAAATCTAATGCATGTTCTGTTCATTACAGTAGGAATGACTATTGCAATGCTTGTAATGGTAAATAGTAAAGAAGTTGGTGGGTTTGGTGCATTATTCCAGAAGGCAGAAGCTATGAAAAGTGTAAGTGGTGCAAATATGGATATGCTTAGTATGACAAAAATAGGAGCTACAACAATTATAGGATACATAGCTATGTATTTCATGACTTTCCCTACTGGACAGGAAATAGTTCAAACTTATTGTTCAGCAAAAGATGGTAAATCAGCAAAATTAGGATCTATACTCGCTGGACTTGTATCGGCAGCTTATGCGATAGTTCCTGCTATAATCGGACTTTTAGCTTATGTTTGTATTGATGGGTATGCACTTGGAGGATCTCAAAAAAATGCTCTTGCACAAGCAACAATTACATTTGCTCCAGCTGTCATTGCAGGTATAGTACTAGCAGCAATTGTTGCAGCAACTATGAGTAGTGCAGCAGGAAACATGATTGGTACTGCCACAATGTTTACAAATGATATTTTTGTTCCTTATATTAATAAAGGTGTTAAAGAAGATAAAAAAGAAATTTGGATTTCAAAAATTGCCATGTTAATAGTTGGAGGAGTAGGACTTTTCATAGCTCTTGAAGCAAGTAATGTAATCAGTGTTATGATGGGGGCTTTTGCTCTTAGAAGTGCAGGACCTTTTGCAGCATTTATCTGTGGTATTTTCTACAAAAATGTAACAAGAAATGCAGGGTTTATTTCAATTGTTGCAGGTACAGTTGTAGCAGCTATATGGATATACATTTTAAATACTCCTTGGGGACTGAATGCAATGGTTCCTGGTGGAATTGTAGCGTTTATAGTAATCTTTGCTGTTTCAGCAATTGAAAGAAGTATGGGTGTAAAACCAGCTCCAGAAATTGAATTTGAAAATATTTAATGATATAAGTACAACTATTAAGGAGGAGATTATATTATGAAGAAATTGATAAAAAATGGTTTTGTTATTGATGGTAGTGGTGAAAAAAGATATAAAGCAGATGTCCTTGTAAATGGAGATAAAATTGAAAAAATAGGAGCAATAGATAATATAGAAGGAGCAGAAGTTATAGATGCTACTGGTAAAATAGTAGCTCCTGGATTTATAGATACTCATAGTCACTCAGATTTAAAAGTATTAATAGAACCATTTATTGAACCTAAACTTCGTCAAGGGATAACTACAGAAATACTTGGACAAGATGGAATTTCAATGGCTCCTCTTCCAAAAGAGTTTGTAAGTTCTTGGAGAAAAAATCTAGCTGGACTAGATGGTGACAGTGATCTTCTTTCTTGGGACTGGGAAACAACAGATAAATATCTTGATCTTATAGCAAAAACTGGTTCTGGACCTAATGAACTATATTTAGTTCCTCATGGAAATATCAGAATGGAAGCTATGGGACTTGAAGCAAGAGTGGCAACTGATGAAGAATTGGCTAAGATGAGAGATATAACTAGAAGAGAGATGGAAGCTGGTGCAGCTGGACTTTCAACAGGACTTATCTACATACCTTGTGCTTATTCAGATACTAGAGAATTAGTAGAAATATGTAAAGTAGCAGCAGAATATGACAGACCTCTAGTTATACATCAAAGAAGTGAAGCAGATACTATGATAGAATCTATGAATGAAGTTATAACTATAGCTAGAGAAAGTGGAGTAAAAATTCACTTCTCTCACTTCAAAATATGTGGTAAAAAGAACTGGCATCTAATAAAAGATATCATTGCTCTTCTTGATAAATGTAAAGAGGAAGGAATCAAAATATCTTATGACCAATATCCATATGTTGCAGGAAGTACAATGCTTGGAGTTATTATTCCACCTTGGGCACATGCAGGAGGAACTGATAAACTTGTAGAAAGATTGGGAAATAAAGCTGATAGAGAAAAAATGAAACATGATATAATCAATGGAATTCCAGGTTGGGATAACTTTATAGATTTTGCTGGGTTCGAAGGTATATATGTAACTTCAGTAAAGACAAAAGCTAATGAAGACTGTATAGGAAAAAATCTAATAGAAATAGCTGAATTAAGAGGAAAAGATAAATTTGATGCAGTATTTGATTTGTTGAAAGAAGAAGAAAATGCTGTTGGAATGTATGACTACTATGGAAAAGATGAGCATGTAGTTACTTTCATGACAAGAGAAGAAAGTAATATATGTACAGATGGACTTTTAGGAGGAAAACCACACCCTAGAGTATATGGAGCTTTCCCAAGAGTTATAGGAAAATTTGTAAGAGAAATGAAAGCTATGACATTGGAAGAAGCAGTTTATAAAATGACAAATAAACCTGCTAAAACATTTAAAATAGAGAATAGAGGACTATTAAAAGAAGGATACTTTGCAGACGTAGTTATATTTGATGAAAATACAACTATTGATAAAGGAACTTTTGTTGACCCTATTCAATTCCCAGAAGGAATAAGTCATGTAATGGTAAATGGAGAACTTGTAATTAATAATTATAAGAAAAATGAAGTATTGCCAGGAAGAGTTATCAGAATTAAAAAATAGCTACCATTTACAAAATTATTTATAAATTTTGTACTCTAAATAATCCTTAAAGAAAGAGCATGAGAAATCATGTTCTTTTTTTGTGCTCATACTGAAGGAGGAGAATTGACTTTTTCAGGTAAAACTATTATAATTAAATTACTCGTAGCATTAGAAAAAACATTATGAAGTAGGCTTTCACTGTGTGGAAGCCTACTTCATTTTTTCATTTATAAATTTTTTAAATTCCTCAAAAGTTCCAATTGAAAAACTATCTTTTTTTAATATCAGTCCCTGCCTTTTTCCAATCATTAAAACATAAATCAGTTTATATTCTTTTATTTTTTTAATTTGATTATATTCAAATTCCATTGATATTTTACCTTCTTTTAAAGTAATATTGTTATCAGTAAATTGCAAAATAGATTCTGGTGTTTGCCCATTATGTAGATTAAGAGAAGTTTTTTTCATATTTTTTAGATAAAGTAAATGATAGAAAATCAATCGCAATGAAACAATAAATATTACTATAGTCAATGCTGCCATAACTAAACGCAGGCTTTTCATCTTAAATAGTATGAGGTAAGTATAGAGCATTGCAACAAGCATAAAGAAAACCCCGATTATTCTAAGATATCTGCAATGGACATCTTTTATATATTCAGTTAAAATTTTTTTATCAGAGTAATATCTATTTTCAAATAATATTTCCATTCTTTCCCTCCATTCTCCTATTATTTATATGCTTTCTCTAAAATTTTTAAGTATTTAAAATATTATATAGTAATTTATGTTTTTAGTCTACTTATAATTATAATAAAATAGAAAATAAATGGAGGTTTATGAAAAACAATGAAAAAGTATCAATTATTTAAAAAATATAATCTTAAAGTTTTTATTGCTTTACAGAGTAGCTTCCTAATATTTTAAGGTCTTTACAATTTTTTCTCATAGCCTCTATCAAATCTTTTGTTTTCTGTTCTTTTAATGCCCCTACTATTTCTACATAGAAGAAGTACTGCCAAGGAAGATTGTGAAGTGAACGAGATTTAATACTTTCCATATTGAACCCATGCTCAGCTACTATCTGAATGATATGTGCAAGCTGTCCTGCATTGTGGTCAACAGTAAATAAAAGATTAAATCTATCCCCTTTCTCTTCAAGTTTTTTAGTTAATATAATAAATCTTGTAGTGTTTTCTATACTTGTGTTAATATTTTCCACTAAAATTTTTAAACCATAAAGTTCAGCAGTTTCTCTGCTGGCAATGGCAGCTTTATGTATATCTCCAGCTTCACTTACAAATTTTGCTGCTAATGCAGTATTAGGGTATGGAATAGCTTCAAAATTAGTTCCTTTTAAGAAAGTCTGGCATTGAGATAAGGCCTGATGATGAGAATAAACTTTTTCTATATCTTTTATTTCAGCATTTTTTAATCCCAATAAATTTTGATCTATTTTAAGGTCATAAATTCCAGAGATGTGGCAATCATATTTTAAAAGGAGGTCAAGGACTTCTCCCACTTCTCCTGTAAATGAGTTTTCAAAAGGAATAACACCATATGCAGCAGCACCATCAGCAACTGCTTTAAATACATCTTCAAAAGTTGCAAATGATTTTAATTTTGAATCTGGAAAAACTTTTTTTGAGGCAATATGAGAAAAAGCTCCCATAGTTCCTTGATATGCAACCACTCCTTTATTAATGATGGAAGCCTGATATCTTTTAGAAGTATCCATAAGATTTTGAATAAATTCTTTATATGACTCAATATATTTTTCTTCTGTGATATAAGCACAATTTTTTTCTATTACCTGTTTTTCTCTGCTGCTGTCAAGAATAGGCATATTATTTTCTAATTTATAAAGTATAACATCTTCCACAGCCTGCATTCTCTTTTGAAAAAGAGCTGCTATTTCTTTGTCTACTTCATTTATAATTTTTCTAGCTTCTTCCAATCTGTTCATAATTTACTTCCCCCTTTGAATTTTGAAATTATTATAACACTATTTTATATGACATTCTACATAAAAATTTTTTACTTTTTATAAAAAACGGAGAAGCTAGTAAAAATAAGGAGTTTCATAGAATGTAAAAATTAAAGTTATAAAAAATTTAAAAAAAATGTTGCAAAATTTTTAATATAGGTTTATTATAAGTAAAATTCGTTTTTTCGGAGTGGTAACTTATGAGAGATAAAAAAGCAGACAATATAGTATTCAGATTTTATTTTAGATAGCCTTGATACAACCATAAAGTCCTTATGGTCTTTTGTTGTATCAAGGCGAAGCATTCAAGGAATTGAATGCTTTTTTTTATATCTGAGGAAAAAATATAAGGAGGATTTTTATGAAACTGAGAATAGAACTTAGGGAAAAAAGTTATGATATTCATATTGAAAAGGGGATACTTCATAAAATAAAAGAATATATAAATCTAGATAGAAAAGTTATGATAGTGACAGATAAGGGTGTTCCTGAAAAATATATGAATATAGTGAAAGCCCAATGTCCAAACGGATACTCTATAGCTGTAGAACAGGGGGAGGGAGCAAAGAGCTTTAAAGTATTTGAAGAAGTATGTAGAAAGCTTCTTGACCTGGGATTTCATAGAAATGATTTGATAATAGCTCTTGGAGGAGGAGTAATTGGAGATCTTGCAGGTTTTGCAGCAGCTTCTTATATGAGGGGGATAGATTTTATAAATATTCCGACTACTACATTGTCACAGATAGATAGTTCTATTGGAGGAAAGACAGCAATAAATCTTGGAGATACTAAAAATATAATAGGAGCTTTTTATCAGCCAAAAGGAGTATTTATAGATTTAGAAGTTCTGAAAACTCTTCCTGAAAGACACTATTATAATGGACTGGTAGAAGCATTGAAGGCAGGCCTTATATATGATAGAGAACTTTTTGAGATATTTGAAAATAAAAACATAGATGAGAATCTTCAAGAGATAATATACAGAGCCCTTTTGGTAAAAAAAGATGTGGTGGAAAAAGATGAAAAAGAAGAAAATCTTAGAAAAATATTAAACTTTGGACACACTGTAGGACATGGAATAGAGGGGTTCTTTCATTTGAAAGATGTGCTTCATGGAGAAGGAGTAGCTATGGGAATGCTTCCTATGATAGAAGATGAAGATTTAAGAGAGAGAACTAAAAAAATATTGAAGAAAATGAATATAGATACAGATATAGAATATGACAGAGAAAAAGTATTTGAACTTATGCTTAAAGATAAAAAAGCTGATCAAGATAAAATAACTTTAGTAAAGGTAAAAGAGCTGGGAAAAGCTGAATTAGTAAAAGTTCCAATAGAAGAATGTAAAAATTATCTTAAATAAGAGGAGGAAAAATGCAAGGTACAATAGGAAATAGTATAAAGCTCAGTCTTTTTGGAGAATCACATGGAACAGCTATTGGAATAGTGATAGACGGCTTGGCTCCTGGAATAAAATTAGATACTGATTTTATACAGCAGCAGCTGGAAAAAAGAAAACCAAAGGGCAAAATATCAACTCAAAGACATGAAGCAGATGATTTTAAAATAGTCAGTGGATATTTTAATGGGTACACAACTGGGACACCACTGTGCCTCATAATTGAAAATAAATCACAGATAAGCAGAGATTATGAAAGAACTAAAAATATAATGAGGCCTTCTCATGCTGATTATACAGCAGATGTAAAATATATGGGGTATCAGGACTATAGAGGGGGAGGACATTTTTCTGGAAGAACAACAGCACCTCTGGTAGCAGCAGGGGCAATATTCATTCAGATACTTAAATCTAAAGGAATAGAAATAGGAACTCATATATTAAAATGTAAAAATGAAAGAGATAAAGATTTTTCATCAGATGAAATAACACTTTTAAAGGAAATCAAAGAAGTAAATGAAAAATATTTTCCTGTACTGGGAAAAGATGCAGAAGAAAAAATGAAAAATATAATAGAAAAAGCAGGGGAGGAACTTGATTCAGTAGGAGGAATACTGGAGACTGCTGTAACAGGACTGCCAGCTGGAATAGGAGAGCCATATTTTAATTCTGTAGAAAGTGTACTTTCTCATCTTATATATTCTATACCAGCAGTAAAAGGAATAGAATTTGGAGCTGGTTTTGGAGTGACGGATATGTATGGAAGTGAAGCTAATGATAGTTTCTATTATGAAAATGAAAAGGTAAAAACAAAAACAAATAATAATGGTGGTATCAACGGAGGGATAACAAATTCTATGCCGCTTATAATGAAAACTGCTGTAAAACCTACACCATCGATATATAAAGAGCAGGAAAGCATAGATATATCTAAAGAGGAAAATGTAAAATTTAATATTGAAGGAAGACATGACCCAGCTATAATACATAGAGCAAGAGTGGTTGTAGATTCTATGGCAGCATTTGGACTGCTTGATCTCATATGTATGAGATATGGATATATGTGGATGACAGATAAAAAATAAAAATTAAAATATATAAAAACTGAGGGGGAATAAAAATGATAATAACTTTAAAAAAGAACACACCACAAGAAGAAATTCAAAAGATGATTGAGGCTTTAGAAAGTAAAAATGATGTATCAGTAACTCTTATATCAGGAGAAAACTACAATGTATTTGGTATTGTAGGGGATACAACAAAAATAGATGAAAAAGCATTGAAGGCAAATCCATATGTTGAAGATGTAACTAGAATAGCAGCACCATATAAGAAAGCCAACAGACTTTTTCACCCAGAAGACAGTATTGTAGATGTAGCAGGAATCAAGATAGGTGCAGGACAGAAAATAGCTGTAATAGGAGGGCCTTGTTCTGTAGAGGGAGAATGCTCAGTTATGGAGATAGCTAAAGAAGTAAAAGAGGCAGGAGCTTCTATGCTTAGAGGTGGAGCTTACAAACCTCGTACATCACCATATGCTTTTCAGGGAATGGCAAGTGAAGGAATACAATGTCTGGTGAAAGCAAGAGAAGCTTATGGACTTCCAATAGTGAGTGAACTTATGAGTGCTGATAAAATAGATGAATTTGTTGAAAATGTAGACCTTATTCAAATAGGGGCAAGAAATATGCAGAACTTTGATTTACTAAAAGCTGTAGGGAAAATAAATAAGCCTATTCTTCTAAAAAGAGGACTTTCAAATACTATTGAGGAATGGATAATGTCAGCTGAATATATAATGGCTGGAGGAAATGAAAATGTAATACTGTGTGAAAGAGGTATTCGTACATTTGAAAAATATACTAGAAATACACTTGATCTCAGTGTAATACCTATTATCAAGCAGAAAACACATCTTCCTATAATAATCGACCCTTCTCATGCTACTGGAAATTGGGAATATGTAGAATCAATGTCATTGGCAGCTATTGCTGCTGGGGCAGATGGACTTATCATAGAAGTTCATAATGACCCTGAGCATGCTTGGAGTGATGGAGCTCAATCATTAAAACCTAAAAAATTCAAACATTTGATAGAACAGGGAAGAAAAATAGCGAAAGTCATTGGAAGAGATATGTAGAACTTGCTGTAGGGAGGAAATAAATGAAAGTAAAAATATATCCATCAAAATGCAGTGGGCAGATAGTTATACCTCCTTCTAAAAGTATGGGGCATAGAGCAATAATATGTGCTTCATTGGCTTCTGGAAGAAGTGTCATAAAAAATGTAGCTTATTCTGATGATATAAAAACAACTATTGAGGGAATGAGAAAATTAGGAGCTGAAATAGAGGAGAATGGAGATATTCTCATTATAGATGGAATAAAAGATATTACAAGAATTTCAGATGAAATAATAAATTGTAATGAATCTGGCTCAACTTTGAGATTTTTTATACCTATATTTTCTTTAACTGGGAAAAAAATAACTTTTCTTGGAAAGAACAGACTTCTTAAAAGGCCTCAAAAAATATATGAGGATATATTTAAAGAACAGAAACTGCATTATTTTCATGATGAAACTAAAATAGAAATAGAAGGCAGATTGAAAGCTGGAACATATGTGGTAGATGGAAATATAAGCTCACAGTTTATAAGTGGACTTCTATTTACTCTTCCTTTGCTGGAGGGAGATTCTAAAATAAAAATAAAACCTCCTTTTGAATCAGCTTCGTATATAGAGCTTACTCTTGAAATGTTGAGAAGGTATGGAATAGAAATATCTAAGACAGATGAACTTACTTTTAAAATTAAAGGAAGGCAGAAATATAAACCTTGTGATTATACAATAGAGGGAGATTTTTCACAACTTGGTTTTTTTGCAGTACTGGGAGCAATAAATAATGATATTGAATGTCTTGGTCTGAATCATGAGTCTAATCAGGGAGATAAGGCTATAATAGAAATATTAAGAAATGCTGGAATAAAAATAGAAAATATTGAGGGAGGATATCTAATTCATAAGAGCATTCCTAAAAGTTGTGAAATAGATCTTGCTGACTGTCCAGATCTAGGGCCGATACTTAATGTATTAGGAATGTATGGAGATGGAGATTTCAGAATATATAATGCTGGAAGATTGAGATACAAGGAAAGCGACAGAATAGCGGCTATGGAAGAGGAGCTTTTAAAGCTGGGAGTGGACATAAAAACTACTGAAGGTGAGATTTTTATATCTGGTAAAAAAATATATGATGGTGGAATAGAAACAGCAGGACATAAAGATCATAGAATAGTTATGAGTCTGGCAGTGGCAGCAACTATTATGAAAAAACCAGTCATCATCAATGGAGCAGAGGCTGTAGAAAAGTCTTACCCAGATTTTTTTGAAGATATAGAAAAGATAGGGATAAAGGTTGAATACTATGATAAATAAAAATACGAAGTTCTTAATTGCAGGGTTGGGACTTTTAGGAGGAGCTTATGCAAAAGCTCTTAAGAAAAAAGGATATTTTGTAAGTGCTGTTGATGTTAATAAAGACAGTATAGAGTATGCTCTTGAAAACAAAATAATAGATGAGGGAGCAGTTTCGGATTATGAATTATTGATAGAAAAGGCAGATGTAATAATATCAGGACTCTATCCAACTACTATGGTAGAATGGATAGAAAAAAATAAAAAATATTTAAAAAAAGGTTGTATACTTACTGATGTAAGTGGGGTAAAAAGAGGTATAGTTAATAAAGTACAAGGAATTCTGCCCAAAGATACAGAGTTTATCAGTTCTCATCCAATGGCAGGAAAAGAAGTGAGTGGAGTGAGAAACAGTGATGAAACTATTTTTGAAATAGCTAACTTTATTGTTACTCCTACAGAAAAAAATACAGTTCAGGGAATAGAATTTGCAAAGGAACTTGGAAAAATACTTGGTTTTAGAAATATAACCCAGCTTTCTTTGGAGGAACATGATAAAATGATTGGGTTTGTATCTCAGCTGACTCATGTGATAGCTGTATCCCTTATGAATACAAATGATAATACACATCTTGTGGAATATACAGGAGATTCATTTAGAGATCTTACTAGAATAGCTAAAATAAATGAAGTTTTGTGGAGTGAACTTTTTCTTTTGAACAAAGATAATCTAGTGAAAGAAATAGATGATTTTACAGCAGAACTTAATAACTTTAGAGAAAAACTTGTAAGTGAAGATGTTGAAGGAATGAAAAAATTATTTATTCAATCAACTGAGAGAAGAAAACTTTTTGACAAGAAAGATGTAAAGAATAGGAAGTGAATAAAAAGAGAAGCAACAAAAGACATAACAGTCTAATGGAACTTCTCTTTTTCAATATCTAATTTTTTAAAGTTTCAAAAATATTACTATAATAATTTTTAGATTGAAACCTTTTAGAATCACCAATGATATAAAATTCTTTTTTAGCTCTAGTTACAGCAACATTTAAAATATTAGGTTTACTACATGACCAATTCGCAGCTCCATCAGTAGTTATATCTGTTCCACATACAAAATATACAATATCTGCTTCTTTACCTTGAAATGTATGAACAGTTCCAATGGAAGTTTGTATCCATTTATTTATAATATTTTCTTTATTTTGAAATTGCTCAACAAGTTTTTCTTCAAAAAGTTTTTTCAAGTTATCTCTTATATCAGTAAAAGGAGTTATAATATAAACATTTGGAACTTTTTCTTCTTCTAAAGAATTTTTCCAATGAAAAAGAATTTTTTCAAAAAGTAAATCTCCTTGCTCTTTAATATATTGCCTTCCAGATACCTTACCAGAACTATCTAACCACATTCCTTTTCCTTGTTTGCTATTTGCCAGAACCATTTTATTATTATAAGCAATTTCATTGGAGATAGAAAACATGGGGTTAAGGCATCTTCTGTGAACCCATAAAGGAATACCTATCCATTTTTTTTCTTTGTAGGTTCCATATTTACTTGCCAAATCAGCTAATTGTTGAACTGAAGCACTTTCTCCAAAATATATATATCGTTTTTCTTTTGGGATATTAAATTTATTTCCAATATCATTTAAAAGTGCCATATCAGTTGTGACTACTGGTTCAATTTGAAGAGGATCACCAACACAAATGACATGGTTGCTTCGCCATATAGCTCCAACTGCCTGTTGTGGAGAAGCTTGCCCAGCTTCATCTATAATCAAATATCCAATTATTTTATCATCTATACCATAATACATACTAGATAAACTAGCAAAGGTAGTGCTTATAACAGGTAGTAGGAGATGTATTGAATGCCAAGCTTCTTTTAAAAGTTGTTTCTGTTCAAGAATATTAAGATCAAGATTTTTTCTACAATTAATTATATTAAATTGATTTCTCAATTTTTTATGATTTATGCTATTAAAATATTTGTGAATTTTTAAAGCTAAAATAAATAATTCTCCTCTGGCCCCTTCTAGTTTGGCAGTTAACCATGGAGTATTTTGTTGCCTTTTTTCATAATTATCTTTTTTCCAAAATTCGTTGTCAGGAATTAAGGGATTATCATATTTTAAGTATATAGCTTGAATTGCTTGAGCTTTTTCCCTCAATTTATTTAATTCTTTTTCCCTTTTTTCATAGCTGTGTTTTAATTTATTGCAATCAATCTCTAAAATTTTTCTTTCTTTTAAAAGAATATCTTTCTTATTATATAATGCAGATAATTCTTTAGGTATTATATTAAAAAATTTATATACCAATCTTAGAAAAAAGTTTTGTTTAGGATAATTTGAAATTTCTATATCTATATTTTTTAAGTTTTTTTCTTTTAAAAGAATTTCGTTTAATTTATTTTTGTAATTATCTGTAAATGAGTTTTCTGAAGATGAAATAGCTTTATTAAAGTCGCAGATTGCTTGTAAATCATTTTTAATTTTTTCTATTTCATTTAATTTGTTATTAAATTCTTTTATAACAGTGTTCCAATTATTTTTTGCAGTTTCTTCAAACTCAGCCATTTTTTTAAAAATAGAAATTTTTTTCTTATCCTTTATTTTTTTACCAAAAATAAGACTTTCAAAGATATCAGCTATATTGGCAGTTTTTCCTAAAGGAACAGAGAAGACTCCCCAAGATTTTTTATCCTTGATTTCAAGGATATCTTCAGAAATTTCACTATATAAATCTAGTTCAGAAATCATTTCTTTATATTTATTTTCATATTCATTTTCTAAATCATTAAATTCTTCAGAAATATTTCTAGAAATCTGATTTAACTGAGGAAGTTCTTTTGAAATATTTTCAACAGCTCCATTATTTGAACTAGCTACAACTATTTCAAAACCCTTTAGTTTCTCATTTAATTCATTAAAATAAAGTCTTGTTTTGCCAATCTCTAAAAAACCATATTGGTTAGAAGAAAAAGCATCTTGAGGATCAGAGAATGTTGACATTATTTTAGCTCTTTCAATAAAAATATTTGCAAAAATGTCTTTGAGCAAAGTAGTTTTTCCAGTTCCAGGAGGACCATTAACAGAAGAAAAAGCAAGGTTATCTGTTAAAAGAATATCATTGACAACAACATTTACAGCAACAGACTGCATAAGAGATAGTTGATATTTTATAGGAGAAGGCCATTTTCCAACAGGAATATTCTTAGGCTCAATAATTGAAGAAATGAGCTCTCTATTTTCATCTATATTTTCTTGAACTTTAGGATAACCTTTTATATACTGTGTAATAAGCGGATCTGTACTACCTTTTTTTATTATTTTTTCTAAATCTTTTAAATAAAAACTGTTCATATTCATTTCTTTTCTAAGATCATCATTTTTAGGAATTATTTTTTTTTGAATATAGAAATTGTCTAAAAATTTAAAATTTTTAAGAATAGGTCTAAAAATATTTAAAAAAGAATTATTTATTTTTTTTAAATCAACTTCAGATAATTCTTCGTCTTTGTAAAATTCGAAAATAGAAACAATATTCTTAATAAGTTCATTTTTTTTATTTTTCAGATTATTTATTGACATCTTTTCATCATATAAAAGAATTGTATAATCAGGAATATAAAGTGAATCTTGAATGAGTTTCTTTGTTTCATCAACTTCTATACTTATTAAAAAACTTTCATCAGTAGAATAATCATATATTTCATCTGCAAAGTTATTCAGACTTCTAAAATAACTTAAAAATTCACCTTTATAAAATGGAAGGAAATATATTATATAATAATAATTAAGTTTTGTTTCAACTTTTTTTAAATTACTATTAGTTTCAGATAATAAATCAGTTGCTGGATATTTATTTGGGGGAATCGTTGAAGGAATATCTTTCAAGTTTAGAGATTCAACTAGTTTCCAAGCATTCAAGATATCAATATTAAAGTGTGGCATTTTTTCCTCCTTACTAACTAAAAAGATAAAAAAGGTTAACTGCAAATTAATCAATTGTAACAGTTAACCAGATAAGAATTATTTAAAACAAAGAGCTAGAGCTCCTAAAATTCCAGCATCTTCTCCAAGAGCAGGAGGAACAATATATTCATCGATATTTTTTAAGATACTTTCAGTTTGAATATATCCATTTAAAAGTTGAACCACTTTTTTTCTAATTATAGGAAAAAGATGTTTTTCTCTCATTACTCCTCCACCTAACATTATTTTTTCAGGTGACAGAACAAGTATATAGTTTACAAGAGCATGAGCTATGTAGTATCCTTCCATTTCCCAAGCAGGGTGATCAGCTGGGATATCTGCCCCTTTCATTCCCCATCTTCTTTCAAGAGCTGGACCTGAAGCCATTCCTTCCAAACAGTTTCCACCATGAAATGGACAATTTCCAACAAATTTATCTCTAGGATGTCTATTGACAAAAATATGCCCCATCTCTGGGTGAAGCATTCCGTGGACAAGTTTTCCCTCAACTACTGCTCCTCCTCCGATTCCAGTTCCTACAGTGAGATAGATTGAACTTTTTAAGTCTTTTCCAGCTCCCCATACATATTCACCAAAAGCAGCAGCATTTACATCTGTATCAAAATATACTGGGATATCAAAGTTCTTTTTAATTTCTCCAACAAGATTGAAATTTTTCCATGCAGTTTTAGGAGTGGAAGTTATATACCCATAAGTTTCAGAATCTTTATTTAAGTTGATAGGACCAAAACAGCCTATTCCAATTGCTTCAATGTCTTTACCTTTGAAAAAAGATATAACATTTTTCATCGTTTCATGTGGTAGTTCTGTAGGGAAAGAGATTCTCTCTACTAATTCACCAGATTTAGTTCCTATTCCACATACAAATTTTGTTCCACCAGCTTCTATTGCACCAAAGAACATAACATTTCCTCCCATTCCCATATATTTTAAAATCATTTTATCTTCTATGTATATTCTACCATTTCTTTGAAAAAGTTTGTAGATAATAAATAAAAAAATTTAGAAAAATAAATTCCCTAAACCACTATAAGAAATGAGTTTTGAATTTAAAGAGAAAGAGAATATAGAAAGTCATATATTTGTAGTCGAAAAATATTCATAAAATTATACTAAATTGAAATTTTACTTGAGAGGAATTTCAGTATATTTTACTGTATTATATTTTATTATATATTATATAGTCTTTCTCAAAATAAGAAAGAAAAATAACAAATAGATTTAATAAATTAACAAAGCAAGAGCATTTATTAATGAATTATCAATATGATATAAATTTCTCAAAATGATAAAGTTGGGAAAATTTTTTCATAGAAAAATGAACTGCAATAAAACTTAGAGTATTTAAATAGAACGATTTTTTTTGGCATATTTTTTGCTCATATATTTTTTATAAAAATATCCAATGCTACAAAAATTAAAAAGCTCTTTTAATAAGGTTATTTAATGTACTTAATTAAAAGTTTTTTATATCAGCTAAATTAAATAATAAGGGGGAATGGAAATGCAGTACGATTTAATTATCAAAAATGGAAAGATAGTATCATCTGAATCAACATTAGAGTGTGATATTGCTATTGTAGGAGAAAAAATAGTAGCACTTGGAAAGTTTAATGATGTTGAATCTAAAAAGATTATTGATGCACAGGGGAAATATATTATGCCAGGGGTTATAGAAGCACATATGCATTGTCAAGCACCATTTCAAGGTTGTCTAGGAGCTAATACTTTTTATGAACAAAGTATTAGTGGAGCCTTTGGGGGAGTTACTATGTTTATGGATTTTGCTAATATGAAAAAAGGTGATTCTCCATATAAGCAAGCATTAGCAAGGGCTGAGGAAATGCAAGAATCAGCTATTGATTTTAGTGTACATGGAAAATTTGTAGAATCAACCGAAGAAGCAATAAATGATATTAAAAAAATGGCAGAGGCAGGAATTCCAACTTTTAAAATATTTATGACATATAAAAAAGAAGGAGTAATGTCAGATGATGAAACTATGTTAAAAGTTTTTGAGAGTGCAAAAGAAGTAAATGGACTTCCTATGGTTCATTGTGAAAGTAATGCAATTGCAGAAGCTAATATTGAGAAATGTCAATTAAAAAATGATATGAGTTGGGTAAATTTTGCTAAATGCAAACCAATTTTATGTGAAGCAGAAGCTTTTGATAGAGCAGTTAACTTTGCTGAATATGTTGGAAATGCATTACTAGTTGTACATACTACCAATGAAAAAGCTCTTAATACAGCAAGAAGAGCACATGAACAAGGATTGCCTATTTATGTAGAAACAGGACCTCATTATTTAACATTGTTTGATGATTTGTATAAAAATGAAAATGGGTACTTAGCTATTTGTTCTCCACCATTAAGAAATTCAAAAGAAGCAGAAGCTTTATGGAAAGGATTGCAGGACGGAACAATTTCATTAACAGGTTCTGATGATTGTACTTTTGATATAGATGAAAAATCTATGTTCTTAGAAAAAAATGAAGATGGAACTTGGAAACAAGATTTTACTAAAGTAGTAAATGGGCTATCAGGACTTGAAGTAAGACTTCCTATTCTTCTTTCAGAAGGTGTTAATAAAGGAAGGTTAAGCATAAATAAAGTATGTGCTTTAACAAGTACAAATATTGCAAAAATATATGGTTGCTTTCCTCAAAAGGGAGTGATTGCTCCTGGCTCAGATGCAGATATAGTTATTGTAGATATGGAAAAAGAAGTGATTTTATCAAAAGATACATTACATAATAATATAAGTTATTGTTTACATGAAGGAATGAAAATAAAAGGCTACCCGATTATGACAATAGCTAGAGGAAAAATTATTATTGAAAATGACCAGTTTAAAGGAGAAAAAGGAAGAGGGCGTTTTATTAAACGAAAAATAAATTCACAATATTTAAAAAAATATGGGCTAAACTAAAAATTGGGAGTGTGAAAGTATGAACTCAGAAAATGAAAAACTTCGAAGTAAAGAATTATTACCAACAGGTAGTAAAGAAAGAGATATGTCATTATTTGATTATATTATTCTTTGGGCTGGAATGACAATTAATATAGTAGCTTTTAGTTTAGGAGCACAATATTATAATGGTGGGAAGGGATTATCTCCTTGGACTTTAGTATGTGTTATGCTTATTGGATATGGCATTGTAACTCTATTCACATCGCTTGTAGGTGATATAGGGACTAAATATGGAGTTCCATTTGCAGCATATATAAGAGCTCCTTTTGGGTATAAAGGAGCTAACATTGCAGGGTTTATTCGTGCAATACCAGGATTATATTGGTTTGGGTTTTTAACTTGGATAGGAGCAGGGTCACTCAATAAAATTATGGCAATAATTTTTCCTGGTTTTGATAATTTAATGTTAATGATTATAATATTCGCTGCAGTGCAAGTATTAAATACAATGTATGGTTTGAAAGCTATGGCAAAATTTGGTTGGATAGCAATACCATCATTAGCAGTTATGTTTACAGCAATTTTAATAGGAACATTAAATAAATATAATATAACAATACCTGAAATTATGTCTATTGAAACAGAAGGAGGTTATTCATTTGCATTCGCTATTGCAGGAATAGCAGGAGGCTGGCTGACTATGGCATTAAATGGTAGTGATTTAACAAGACAGATAAAAAGATATGAAAATTATGAAAATATGAATTTTTTTCAACGTAATAAAAGAGCTATATTTGGACAAGTGGTTGGATTGATGATTGTTGGTGTAGTTACTATGTTAATAGGAGTAGCAAGTGGGATAACATCTGGGTTCTGGGACTTGAATGATGTTGTACCAGATTTATTCGCAAATAATAATATTGCTTTAATTTTATGTTTTATAGTTATAGTATTTGCTCAATGGTCTACTAATACAGCAGCTAATCTATTGCCACCTGCCTTAGTTCTTTTGAATTTTTCACCTAAAATCAAATATTGGATGAGTACAATTATTTGTGGAACTATTTCTATTGGTATTATGCCATGGAAAATACAAAGTTCAGGAGGCTTTTTAGTAGATATACAAAGCTGGATTTCTCAAATGTTAGGTCCTATTATTGGAATAATACTTACAGATTATTTTATTATAAGAAAATGTCAACTAAATGTAAAAGATTTATATACAGCAGGGGGACAATATGAATATACTAATGGATATAATATAAGTGCAATAATAGCACTGTTTATAGCATTTTTTATAGGTTTATTATTTGGAGATTATGCATTTTTTGTTGGCTCTATAGTAAGTGTTATTGTTTATTATGTGCTGATGAAATGTATAACTTTAAAAAAATATAATCAAAATATAGGAAAAGAAATATTTTTTGATTCAAGTATAAATTAAAATTAGGGAGATTTTGCTTTCTTAGAAAGATTTATTTGAAAATATAGAATATTTATTTCATAAAATAAATATAATTTATAACACATACAATTTTAGAAGAGATATAGGTGATTTGAATATAAAAAAGTAAATATAAAAATTAAAACTATTAGAGCATTATAAGTGAGAATTTAAATAATTAAAATTTAAAATGGCTTTCTATGATAAAATAGTATCATAGAAGGCTGTTTTTTTATAGAGAGGAAAAGTAATTTTAAGTGGAGAGAGGTTCACTAATTTTCAATTAGACTCTGGTAAAACATTAGATAAGCATAAGTGCTGAAAAATAGAGAACTTGAAGATGAATCAATAATTTGGTATAATACATTAGATAATCTAGATTTAGGAGGAAAAAATGATACTAGCAGGAAATAAGAAAGCATTTTTCGATTATTTCATAGAAGATAAATTTGAAGCCGGTATTGAGTTAGTAGGAAGTGAAGTAAAATCTGCAAAAGCTGGAAAAATAAGCATAAAAGAATCTTTTATAAGAATAATAAATGGAGAAATTTTTATTATGGGAATGTCAATAGTTCCATGGGGATTTGGAAGTGTATATAACCCAGATGAAAGAAGAGTGAGAAAACTTCTTCTTCATAAAAAAGAGATAAAAAAACTTCATGAAAAAGTATCTCAAAAAGGATATACTATTGTTCCTTTGAATGTCCATCTGTCTAAGGGATATGTAAAACTTGAGATAGCTTTGGCAAGAGGTAAGAAAAACTATGATAAGAGAGAAAGCTTAGCTAAAAAAGATGTTGAAAGAGATCTTCAAAGGATGGCAAAAGAAAGATAAAATTGAAAAAAAAATAGAAATATGCTATACTCTAATGTAGCATAAAAATTGAATAATGGGGATGCAAAGGTTTCGACGGGGTTCTCAGGTTATAGGTAGCAGGTCAGGGTGACCGCTGTGAGAGGTCAACTCATCGTTTAGATGGAAACAAAAATTACGCTTTAGCTGCTTAATGTCAGCTCACCTTTGAACATGTTCTTCTGTAAATGTGTTCAGCCAAGGTGTCACTAAAATACAGATTACCCTAAATGATTTCTCTAAGTTATAGGGGACATTCCAGAGGATAGCTTTAGTTAGCCCTGTCTGTGGGATTAACTACTGCGAAATTCAATAGCAGACTAAACTTGTAGAAGCCTATGGCGCTGGCAATTTCGGACACGGGTTCGATTCCCGTCATCTCCACCATTTATAACCATGTCCATCATTGAAAAATTTTTCACGTCAATAACAACACGATTGTTGTAGACAGTTACCTTTTCAATGAATGTTTCTAATATATTTTTTATCAGAAATTCATCTTTAGATTTAAAGTCTTCACTTAAATTTAAAAGATGATTTTTTACATTGGGGATAAAATAAAATTAAAAAATAAAGTAGTAAAAGCAAGAAAAATATCAAAAAGACAGAATTTAGAAGAGCTCTATTTTCTGTTTTTTTATTTTGTAATGAAAAAATAATTCTTTTTATGATGTTTAACATTGAAAAATGATTCGATATCAATATAAATGTTTAAAAATAAATCATAAAAAAGTTGACAATGGAAAAACCATGGAGTATACTTAAATTAATTAATAAACTTTCTTTATTAAAAATGAAAGGAGAATATAATGGCGACAATTAATGGAAAACCTAAAATAATAAAAGAAATAAATATGGCTTTAGTTAGAAAAAATATTATTAGACATTCACCTATAACAAAGCCGGAATTATCAAAATTACTTGGACTTAGTCTTCCAACTGTAAATAAATGTGTAGATGAACTTCTTGAAAAAGAAATTGTAAAAGTATTTGAAGGAGAGATACAGGTAAAAGGAAGTGGAAAAAAACCAATATTTTATGAGATAAATAGTGATCATGTATCATATATAGCTGCATATTTTAAAGGAACAATTCTTACAGTAAGAGAATATAATCTTCTTGGAAAAATAAAAAATGAAAAAGTAAAAAAATTGAAAGAAGACAGTGATGAAAAAGTGTTAATTTCAGTTTTAGATAAAATAATAAAAGAATCTAAGAATAAAGAAAATATAGAAGCTATTTCTATTGGTGTTGCAGGAATTGTAGAAGAAAATGGAAGTATTAATAATGTTTATACCTTGAAAAAATTTAATGGGGTTTTCTTAAAAAGAATATTGGAAGAAAGATACAATATTCCAACTATAATAGAAAATGATGCAAACTTGGTGACTTTTGGTCTTATAGATAAAATAGAATTTAACACTAAAAATCTTGTATATATTTATATGGGAACTGGTATAGGAACAGGAACAGTAATTGATGGAAAACTTCATAAAGGAAAATCTAACTTTTCTGGAGAAATAGGAGAGCTTCCTATATCAATAGAAAAAACTTTAGAAGATGATTATAAAGAAGTTCTAAAAAGAAAAGATATGGAAAAATTTGAAAAAATTATAATTTTTGTAATTATGATTAATATTTCTATATTGAATCCTGAAATAATAGTATTGAATAGTGATATATTGAAAATCGAAAAAAGTTTATTGCGAAATATAATTAAAAAAATATCTAAAAAATTTGGAGAAAAGAATATGCCAGAAATTATTCTTGATAATAATGATATTGAAAATGGTATGAAAGGTGCATTAAAATTAGCTCTTCAAGAAAGTGACAAAGATTTAAAAATAATAGGGAAATAGAGGTAAAAAATGGGATATATATTATCGGTAGATGGTGGGGGAAGCAAAACTCTGTATTGTCTATATGAAATAGAGAATGATTATAAAGAATACATTAGAGGGGATAGTACTAATTATAAAAATATTGGAATAGATGTTGTTAAAAGCAATCTTGAAAAAAATATTAATGAAATAATGAATAAAAAAAATATAAGTTTTCAAGATATAAAATATTTTGTATTTGGATTTTCCAGTTGTGATACTGCTGAAGATTATAAACTATTTAAAAAAATACTTGAAGATATTGGAGTAAAAGAGAATTTTGTAATAATGAATGATGCAGAACTGGCTTTCAGAGCTATATGTCCATTTGAAGATGGAGGAGTTATTGTATCTGGAACAGGATCTATAGGTTTTGCTTTTGATGACAAAAAAGTAGTAAGAGTTGGAGGCTGGGGAAAAGAACTTAGTGATCTTGGATCAGGATATTGGATAGGCAGAAAATTTCTTGAAAAATATATTCTCTATTTAGAAGGTATGGAAGAAAAGGATAAGTCTTTTGATAAAGTAGAAATATTTGCTGATAATAGAAGAAAGCAACTGGAAAAAATAGTTGAAAAATATAATACAACAGAAAAAATAGCAAGTATAGCAAAATTTGTTATAAAGGAAAAAGATACATTATTATGTGAAAAAATATTAGATGAAGCAGTAGCAGAGCTTATGAAAATGGTAAAACAGATATCTAAGAATATAAAAAAAGATAAATATACTCTTGTATTGTCAGGAGGAGTAGCTGTAAATGAAATAGTTACAGTTAAAATAAAAGAAAAAATAGTTCAATGTGGTTTAGAAAATAAGATAAAGTTAGTTGCCAATAAGTATGAACCTGTAGATGGTGGAATAAATATAGGACTTAATTATCTGAATAAAAATATCTAAATGGTGGTGAAAATGAAAAAATATTTACAGGTGTTTTCTGGAGGATTTTCAAATCTGGAAGTAGATATAGAAAAATTAAAAGAAAAGCTTTTAAAAATAATGAAGATAAAAAAAATAGATGGAATTATTATAGGTTGGAATGAAAATAAAGAATTATATAGGGAACTAAAGGACTTTTTAAGACCTTATAAAACAAAGCTATATTTTTGGTTTCCAGTATTTTCAGAATTATCTTATTATAAGAAATTTAATAAAGTATTAGATTATAAAGAGGAAGAAATAGAAAATTTTTCATTTCAAGAAGGAGAAAACTTTGAATTTTATTGCCCTAATACTATTGAAAATATGCAAAATATAGAAAAAATATTTGATGAAAAATTTTCTGATTATGAAATAGATGGAGTTTTTCTGGATAAAATAAGATATCCGGCATTTTCAAATGGAGGAAAAGCTGTATTTAGTTGTTTTTGTCCTGCATGTATAAAAAAGATGAAAGAAAAGGGAATAGATGTAGAGAAATTAAAAATATATATTGAAGAAAGTTTTGGAAAATCAGGAAATAATCCCCTTGAAATAGAAAAATATGAAAATTTTAGATATAAATTTAAAAATAAGGAAATGGATCAATATTTTCAATTTAAAAATGATTCAATAACTGAAAAAGTAAATGAACTTATAGATTTTTTTAAGGGTAAAGGGTTGGAAGTTGGATTAGATACATATGCTTCTGACATATCTTATCTATTTGGGCAAGATATAATAAGGCTCAGCCAAAAAGCAGATTTTATTAAACCTATGTATTATAGAAGAACTTATGCGCCAGCAGGAATACCTTTTGAAATTCAGGCTTTTAAAGAAATGTATAATAAAGAAGCTGGAGAATTTCTTTTAAATATTATAGGAGAAAAAGATTTAAAGAATAATATAGGAAAAGAACAAATGATAGAGGAAGTAAAATATTTATCTGAAAATTTAGAGAATATATTTCTAGGAATAGATTTTAATAAGAAAGAGAATATTGCATTAAGTGATAAAGAATATATAAAAGAAGTATTTGATATTTTAGAAGAAGGAAATTCAAAGGGAATAGTTCTTTCATGGGATTTGATGAGTATACCTGAAGAACATTTAAAAATATTTCTGGAAAGGGAGGAAAAATGCGATTAGGAGATGTAATTCTGAATTGTAAAAATATAAGCAAATCTTTTTCCAAAGTAGAAGTTTTAAAAAATATAAATATTGAAATAAAAAAAGGTGAAGTTCATGCAATAATAGGAGCAAATGGTGCAGGAAAATCTACTTTGATGAAAATAATATGTGGAGTGCATGAAGCTAATGGTGGAGAACTTATATATAAAGGAAACATAGAAAAATTTAAAACACCCTTAGAGGCACAAAAAAAAGGAATAAGTATAATATATCAAGAATTGAGCCTTGTATCAACGCTTAAAAATTATGAAAATCTTTTTGTAGGAAATGAAATAAAAAAATATGGTGTATTTACTGACGATACAGCTATGGTTAAAAAATTTAAAGAATTATGTGAAAAATTAAATTTTGATATAGATCCGATGGAGATAACTAGAAATATGAGTATATCTAAGCAACAAATGATAGAGATACTTAAAGTTGTAGCAAATGATTCAGATATCATAATAATGGATGAACCAACTACCTCATTATCAGAAAAAGAGAAAAAATCTTTATTTGATGTTATAAGAAGATTAAAAGAAGCTGGAAAGACAGTTATATATATTTCTCATATGTTGGAGGAAGTATTTTCAGTATGCGATAGAATAAGTGTATTGAGAGATGGAGAATTTATAGCTACCCAAAAAGTCTCAGAACTTACAAAAGATAAAGTAGTAGAGTTGATGACAGGAAAAGCAGTCAAAAAAGGAAATATAAAAGAAAAAAAAGATAATAGAAATGAAGTAATTCTTGAAGTAAAAGAATTGGAATATAAAAATATATTAAAAAATGTATCTTTTCAAGTTAAAAGAGGAGAGATATTAGGAATAGCAGGATTAGTTGGTTCAGGAAGAAGTGAGTTAGCAGAATGTATATTTGGAGCAAGGGAAATAGATAAGGGAGATATTTATCTTGAAGGAAAAAAGAAAAAGTTTTCCCATCCTAAAGATGCTATAAAAAATGGAATAGGACTTATACCAGAAGACAGAAAGAATTTTGGACTCATATTAAAACATACAATAAAAGATAACTCTACATTGATACAGATAAAAAAGATGTTGTCTGGTGTTCTTTTAAACAGTAAAAAAGAAAATAAACATATTGAAGAATCAATAAAAGATCTTTCAATAAAAGTTTCAGATTATAATTTGAAAGTATCAAGTCTTAGTGGTGGAAATCAGCAAAAAATAGTTATATCAAAATGGAAAGATATGGATTTGAAAATTTTGATATTTGATGAACCAACAAAAGGAATAGATGTAAATGCCAAAGAAGATATCTTTAAAGTAATTGAAGATTATGCATCCAAAGGAGTAGGAATAATTTTTATATCTTCTGATCTTGGAGAAGTGGAAAGAATAGCAGATAGAGTTCTTGTATTAAAGCGAGGAAATTTTATCAATGAACTTAGAGGAAATGATATAAATATAGAAAAAATAAACTATTTGGCATTAAATGGTTAGGATGGAGGATATATGTTAGCACAGTTAAAAAATTCTTTCAGAAGAGAAAATCTCTTGAAAAATTATGGGATAATAATAGGCTTTTTAGTTTTATGTACAATAATAAGTTTTGCAACACCTAATTTTCTTACAAGAAACAATATACTTAATCTATTAAGACAGTCATCAATAATAGGTGTTATAGCAACAGGAATGACATTTGTAATAATTTCAGGAAACTTTGATATATCAGTAGGAAAAATAGCTGCCCTAGGGGGAACTATAATAATGAGTATGATTTCAAATGGACATAGTTTTATTATAGCACTTTTAACAGCACTTTTAGCAGGAGCAGTTATTGGATTAATTAATGGATTTGCAGTTGCAGTCATAAAAATACCATCTCTTATAGCAACTATGGGAATGGTCGTAATTTTACAGGGGCTCATTTTTATATATACAGGGGGATATCCAATATCTGGAATAAATCCAGTCCTTTCTCTTATTGGAAGAGGCTATATCTTGGGAATACCTGTACCTGTAATAATTTTCTTCCTTGGGGTAATACTGGCTAATGTAGTTTTAAGAAAGACAGTAATGGGAAGAAGAATATATGCAGTAGGAGGGAATGAAGATTCCAGCAGACTGTCAGGTATAGATACTATAAAGTATAAAATAATGGTATTCATGATAAATGGTATGGCCTCAATAATAGGGGGACTTATCTTGGTTTCAAGATTGAGTACAGCTACTCCTACAGCAGGAGAGGGATATGATATGGACGCCATAGCTTCAGTTGTAATCGGGGGAACAAGTGTAAATGGTGGAGAAGGAAATGTTATGAGAACAATAATTGGAGTTCTTCTCATGAGTGTTATAAGTAATAGTTTCAACCTTATAGGTGTGAGTATATATTTTCAATATGTTTTTAAAGGAATAATAATACTTGCAGCAGTAGGGTTTGGAAGTTTTAAGAAAAAATAGGTTTCAATATAAAAATAAGGAGGAGTAAGATGAAAAAATTATTATTAGGAGCTTTATGTTTAGTACTTGGAGCAACTGCTTTTGCAGCAGAAAAAGTTATCGGAGTATCTTTGCCTGGACCAGTAGGATATTTTATAGCTGTAAGAGATGGAATGGACACACAAGCTAAAAAAGAAGGGGTAAAACTAGAATATACTGATGCTAACTGGGATCCTATAAAACAATTATCTCAAATAGAAGATCTTGTAGCAAAAAAAGTAGATGTAATAGCAGTGGCAGCAGCTGATTCAGAAGCTATTAAAGGAGCAATTGCAATAGCTAATGAAGCAAAAATACCAGTTATAGCATTTACAAATGCAATAGGAAGCGATGAAGATGGAAAGTATGATGGTGTAGTTACTTATGTTGGGCAAAACGAAGTAAAAACAGGAGCACTAACAGGAAAAATAGCAAAAAATTTATTAAAAAAAGATGATGCAAAAATAGTTCTTATAGAAGGAGTTCCAGGAACACCTCCTCAAAGAAATAGAAAAAAAGGTCTTACTGAAGAATTAGCAGGAACAAAAATGGAAATAGTATATAATCAAACAAGCAGATGGGAAAAAGAAAGAGCTATGAAAATAGTTGAAGACCTTATTCAAAAAAATCAAAAAATGGATATAATAATAACTCAAGATGATAACTCAGCTATGGGAGCAGGAATGGCATTACAAGAAGCTGGATTAAAAGATAAAATATATGTAGTAGGACTTGGAGGAAGTAAAGAAGGTCTTGCAGCTATAAAAGATGGACTTATTGATGGAACTACATATATGTCAGCTGTAGAAGAAGGAGCAAAAACTATAGAAGCAGCTGGAAAATTATTAAGAGGGGAAAAACTTGAACCAGTAACTCCTATGATTCAGGTAGAAGTAAATAAAGAAAATGTAGATAACTTTAAAGGTGAATGGTAAAAAATTGAAAGGAAGTGCAAATTCTTTTGTACTTCCTTCTTTTTTTGTGGTATGCTATATTTGTATATATGAAAATTGCGAGGTGTAAAATGCAGTACAAAAGTAAGGATATAGCAAAAGCTTCAGTTATAATGGCTATGAGTTCAAGAGAGGAAGAAGCAGAACTTAAAGTAAAATATTTGAATTCGGGAATAAAAACGGCTGCTGTGGATATAGGAGGAAATGTGGTTGATTCTATTTCTAAAATATTAGAGAGAGCTTTAGTGGCTTCTAAAAGAAATGGAATAATATCAGAATCACATATATATGAGGGGGCTCTTACAGGAGCAACAAGAGAAGCTATAGCTCAGATTATGGATAAAGCAGTTGGATTTAATGTTGGAGGAAAAATAGGAATTGCAAGATGTCAGGAACATCTTTCTGTATGCATTTTTTTGACAATAGGAATGTTCAGATTGGACGAAGTGGTAATTGGGCTGGGACATAGAGCAGTACCAGTAGATCAGGAGTAAATAACTGTTGACAAAAGCAAAGATTTTTTATATAATCATTATTAATAAATACGTAGAATAGTAAAATAGTAGGAATTGAAAAGAAGTAGAAAAACAAAACAGTAGAATTGTAGGATAGTAGAAAAAATTAATACCATTTATAAAATTACCCTTTTTAAAAGGGGATTTGTTGTATTATGTTAATTTTACCTTTTTACAATTTTATGTAAAAAGGTTTTTTTATTTTCCGTTCAATAATAATCAGGAGGAGAAAATGAAAATAAAAGTAGGACAGAGATTAATGATGATGGTGATGTTTTTAATTATCATTGGAGTACAAAGTGTAGCTCAAGAAGGAAAAAAGTTTAAAATAGGTATTTCACAGTTTGCAGAACATCCAGCATTAGATGATGTAAGAAAAGGTTTCGAAGATGAATTGAAATCTTTGGGAGTAAATGCAGATATAATATATAAAAATTCACAGGGAGATACTGGAGTAGCAGGGGTAATAGCTCAAAAATTTGTATCAGATAAAGCAGACTTAATATTTGGAATAGCAACTGTATCAGCTCAAGCTGCTAAACAATCTACAGATAAAATACCTGTTCTTTTCAGTGCTGTAACTGATCCAGTAAATTCTCAATTAGTAAAAACTATGGATAAGGTTGGAGGAAATGTAACAGGAACAACTGATGCAACTCCTATGGAAAAACAATTAGGACTATTTCAAAAAATTGATTCTAAAATTAAAAAAGTGGGAATAATATATAATACAAGTGAGTCAAATTCAGAAATACAAGTAGCCAATGCAAAAGAAATAGGTGCAAAGTTAGGGCTTGAAATAAGAGCTGTTGGAGTAAATAATATTAATGATATACCTCAGGCTGTAAATTCTATGATATCTAAAGTAGATGGATTTTATACTATTACTGATAATATAGTTGCTTCTGCAATAAACCTTATTTCTATGGCAGCTAATGAAAGAGGAATGGTAACAGTAGGTGCAGAAGAAGCCCATGTAAAAGGGGGAATACTTCTGACAGATGGACTTAGTTATTATGAATTAGGAAGACAAACTGGTCGTATGGCTAAAGAAATACTTGTAGATGGAAAGAAACCAGAAGATATGCCAGTCGAAACTTTAGCTAATACTACTAAAGTAGTAAATGTAAAAACAATGAATAATTTGAAATTGAATAAAGAGCTTCCAGTTTTTGAAGGAGCAGAGTTTATAGAGCAATAGAAAAAGGGGTAAAAAATGAATTCGTTAATGACTATATCAATAGAACAAGGACTCATATTTGCAGTATTGGCAATGGGAGTATTTATAACATATAAAATATTAGATTTTCCAGACTTATCAGTTGAGGGAACATTTCCATTTGGAGCATTTATTTTTGCAAGATTTGCAACTTTAGGTCTTGATCCCATAATAAGTACTGTATTAGCATTTGTATTTGGATTGCTAGCTGGGGTTATAACATATTTTCTTCATATTAAAATGAAAATAGCTCCTATATTAGCAGGAATACTTACAATGACTATCCTTTATTCTGTAAATTTAAGAATAAATGGAAAAGCAAATATTCCTTTATATAATAGCCCATCTGTTTTTTCATTAGGAAATAAGATAGTAGTTCTTGTGATAATAGTCATGCTTATAAAAGTGTTAATGGATATGTTTCTTAAAACAGAGATAGGATATCTTCTTATAGCAACTGGAGATAATGAAACACTTGTAAAATCTTTAGGTGTGAGCTGTGACAAATTTAAACTTTTAGGACTTATGCTTTCAAATGGGTTGGTAGCTGTAAGTGGAGCTCTTATGGGTCAAAGACAGGGATTTGCAGATATAAATATGGGAACATCTATAATAGTTTCTGCACTTGCTTCTATTATAATAGGAGATACTATTTTAAAAAAATCAACAAAATTAAAAGGAACAACAAGAGCAATATTAGGTTCTATAAGCTATAAAATAATAGGGGGAATAGCAATAGATTTAGGTCTTGCACCAACAGATTTAAAAGCTATCAGTGCAATAATAGTAATAATATTTATAGGATATAACAATGCGTCATTCTTTAGTCTGAAAAAGAAGGGAGGAGAAGAAAATGCTAAAAATAAAGAACTTGTCAAAGAGTTTTAATGGTGGAACTGAAAATGAATTAAATATATTTAAAGGATTTAATCTTCATATAAAAGAAAGTGAATTTGTGGCAATATTAGGTTCAAATGGTTGTGGAAAAAGTACTTTGTTCAATCTTATAAGTGGGGCATTAAAAGAAGATACTGGAAGTATCCTTCTTGATGAAAAATCAATAAATAATTTAAAAGAAGAAGAGAGAGCTTGGGGAATAGGAAAAGTTCATCAAGATCCATCAAAGGGAGTATCTCCTTCTCTCACTATATTGGAAAATCTTTCTTTAGCAGATAAAAAATGCGAAAAATTTTCTTTGAGAAGTCTTATAAAAAAAGATAAAATAAAAAGATTTATTGAAATTTTAAAGGAAGTAGATTTAGGACTTGAAAATAAATTGAATACACAGGTAAAATTTTTGTCAGGGGGGCAAAGACAAGCTCTTTCTCTTATTATGGCAACTCTTAAAAAACCAAAACTTCTTCTTTTAGATGAACATACAGCAGCTCTTGACCCTAAAACATCAAAAGTAATAATGGAGAAGACAAAACAGCTTATTGATAAACAGCATATTACTGCTATGATGATTTCTCATAATTTAAGGGATGCAGTGCAGTATGCTGACAGAATAATTATGCTGGACAAAGGGAAGATTATACTTGATGTAGAGAGTAAAAAAATAACTGAATCTGAACTTGTTAAAATATATAATTCTAAAATAGAAAAAGAACAGATGAGGGCAGCAGGATAAAATGAGAATAAAGTTTTAGAGTTTTTGAAGTTGGAAGATTTCTGATGAAAAAATTTTAAAACTTTTTTTATTAGAAAAATATTTTTATATCTTTACAAGTGTTTGATACTGATTGACAAAAAACAATGGAAGTAGTATTATAATAGATAGTTTGGTAGAAAAATTTAGGGAGGGAGTCAAATGTCAGATTGTAATACTTGTCCATCAGGAAGCAGTTGCACAAAAGATAAAGAAAGTTGTGGGATAATAAATAATCCACATAATAACATAAAAAAAGTAATTGGAGTAATGAGTGGTAAAGGTGGAGTTGGAAAATCTACAGTAACAACTTTGTTTGCAAAAGAATTAAATAAGTTGGGATATAAAGTTGGGATAATGGATGCAGATATAACTGGTCCAAGTATTCCAAGATTAATGGGAATGAAAGATGAAAAAGCTATGGGAGATGGAGAAAATATATATCCTGTAGTATCTAAAGAGGGAATAAAAGTTATTTCTCTTAATTTATTAATAGATGATGAAAATGAACCAGTAATCTGGAGAGGACCTGTAGTAGGTGGAGCTGTGAAACAATTCTGGGAAGATGTAATATGGGGAGATCTTGATTTTCTATTGATAGATATGCCTCCAGGAACAGGAGATGTAGCTTTAACAGTTATGCAGTCAACACCAATAAATGGAGTGGTAATGGTATCTGTTCCTCAGGATATGGTATCTATGATAGTAGCAAAAGCTGTAAATATGACTAAAAAAATGAATATACCAGTATTAGGTGTAGTTGAAAATATGAGTTATATAGTATGTCCAGGATGTGAAACTAAAATAAGCTTCAATGAAGAAAATGGAGTAAATGACTTTTTAAATGAAATGGGACTTACTCTATTGGGAGAACTTCCTATGACTAGAGGAATAGCAGGACTTACAAAAGGAAAAGAAGAGGGAATAGGAGAATTATTCACACCTATTGCTGTAAATATTGTTAAAGAAATTGAAAAATTATAATAAATAATTTAAAAAATGGGAACAACTTATAAATAGAAATATTTATTAATAGTTTTATTTGTAAAAAAATATGAGAAATAATTAAAGGCAAAGAAAATAAATTTTAGTGATTTTGAGTTCAAAAATATTTTATTGAAAAAATTCTAAAATTTTATTTTCATATCATATACAAAGAGGGTGAAATTTTCACCCTCTTTGTATATTTAGATTAATTAGCTTTAACTTTATTTTTATCTAATTTAGCAATAATTTTTTCATTGATAGAGAAAAATATAAATACAGCTGTGAATATGAATAATAGAAGCTGATACCATAATAGAGGAATAATATCTAATGGAGAAACTTTACCAGCTGTAAATCCTAATAAAATAAGCATTTGAGCCCCATAAGGAATAAGTCCCTGAAATATACAAGAGAAGATATCCAATATTGCAGCACTTTCTCTGAGATCAACATTATATTTCTGGCATATTCTTTTGGCAATAGAACCATTTATGATAATTGCAACAGTATTATTAGCAACTGCCATATCTGTTACAGCAACTAAAAGACCAACACCAATTTTAGCACTTTTCTTTCCAATTATTATTTTTTGAATCTGGTCAATTAACCATTGTATACCACCAGCTTTTGTAGCCATAGCAGCTAATCCTCCAGTTAGAAGTGAAAGAAGGAATATTTCATTCATACCAAGAAAACCATTGTATATCTCATTTGTTAAAGAAAGTAAAGTAAAGTTTCCAAAGGCTAATCCTATTATTCCAGAAAGGAATATTCCACAAGTAAGAACAATAAAGACATTTACTCCTACAATAGCTAGAATAAGAACTACAAGATATGGAACAACTTTCAAGAAATTGTATGTAAGAACTTCTATATGAGGAATTTGATCTGGTTTTCCAAATATCAAAAGTAAAATAACTGTAATAATAGCAGCTGGAGCAGCAATATATAAGTTTACTCTAAACTTATCTCTCATTTCAACGCCCTGAGTTTTTGTTGCTGCAATAGTAGTATCTGATATAACTGAAAGGTTATCTCCAAACATTGCTCCACCCATAACAGCAGCTAAGATTAAAGGAAGAGGAACTCCACTTTTTTCAGCAAGTCCTACAGCAATAGGAGTTATAGAAACAATAGCTCCTACAGAAGTTCCAGTGGCTGTAGATATAAAAGATGCTATTATAAATAATCCTGCAGCTATATAGTGAGCGGGAATATATGTGAGTCCCATGTTAACAGTAGCATCTACTCCTCCCATAGCTTTAGATACTCCAGCAAAAGCACCTGCAAGTAGATAAATTATACACATTGTAATTATGTCTTGGTGTCCACACCCTTCAAGGAAAGTTTCAAATTTTTCCATAATAGTTCCCTTAAACAGTATGAAGGCAACAATTATACCAACAAAAACTGCAACTGGTGATGGCAGTTGATAGAATGCCATTGGAACACCTCTCATTTGAAGTACTATACCTGTTCCAAGATAGATGACAACAAATACCAGAAGGGGTATTAACCCGGTAAAGCTTGGTTTAGATTTGTTCTCCATATAGAACCTCCTGTTTATTCTTTATATTTTGCTAAGACCATATTCTAAATCAGCTATAATATCTTCAATGTTTTCAAGACCAACAGACAATCTTACTAATCCATCAGTTATTCCAGCTTCCATTCTTTCCTCTTTAGTATAAGGAGAGTGAGTCATAGATGCTGGGTGTTGAATTAGAGTTTCAGTGTCTCCTAAAGATACAGCTAGTGAACATAGTTTCAAATTATTTAAAAGAATCTTTCCAGCTTCAAATCCACCTTTTAATTCAAAAGACATGATTCCACCAAAGGCGTCCATTTGTTTTGCTGCAGTTTCGTGACCTGGATGTGATTTAAGTCCAGGGAAATAAACTTCAGCAACTTTATCATGAGCTGCTAAGAACTCAGCAACTTTCATAGCATTTTCACAATGTTTTTTCATTCTTACTTCAAGAGTTTTCATTCCTCTAATTATTAAATATGCTTCCATAGGACCTAAAACTGATCCTGTCATATCTTTTATTCCAACTAATCTTATTTGATCAATTAAATCTTTTTTAGAAATAACCATACCTGCAATAACATCTCCATGTCCATTTAGGTATTTTGTAGCTGAATGAACAACTATATCTGCTCCTAATTCAATTGGTCTTTGGCAATAAGGAGTAGAAAATGTATTATCAACAATAACTAATGTGTTAGGATTAGTATGAGCAACTTCAGCTATAGCTTTTATATCAACTATTTTTAAATTAGGATTAGCTGGAGTTTCCAAATAAACAGCTTTAGTATTAGGCTTCATAGCTTTTTTAACAGCTTCTGCATCTGATGTATCAACAAAACTTACTTCAATTCCAAATTTTGATAACCCATGACTAAAGAAAGCAAAAGTACAACCATAAAGAGTTTTATCAGAGATAATATGATCTCCAGCTTTAAGTATAGTCCACATAACTGAAGAGATAGCTCCCATACCAGATGATGTGGCTACAGCGGCTTCTCCATGCTCTAATTGAGCTATTTTATCTTCTAATACAGCAGTAGTAGGGTTTCCAAGTCTTGAATATATGTATCCTGATTCTTCCAATGCGAATCTTCTTCCACCTTGCTCAGCTGAATCAAATACAAAAGTAGAAGTTTGAAATATAGGTACAGCTAATGTACCATATGGATTTTTACAACTACCTCCATGAATACTTACAGTACCAAATCCTGCTTTTTTGTTTTCCATAATACTCCCTCCTTAATAATGTCAAATATGTGTTTCAAATATATAATATAAGAATAAAACGCTTTGTTATAATACGATTTTATTATATAATATAAGAAAAATCAAACATTTAACTTTAAAAGTGTCTTATGACACTTTGGATAAAGTGTTTTTAGAATACCTCAAAATGGGAGGGGAATATTACTATGAATAAGAAAATTATTAGGAATACAGGAACTAATTTTTATACCCAACTTTATGAGCTCTTAAAAGCTGAAATAATTACAAAAAAAATGAAACCTGATTCAAAATTTTATTCTATAAGACAGACAGTTATCAAATTTGATGTAAATATTAATACAGTTCTAAGAGTCTATAGAATGCTTGAGGAAAATGGATATATATATTCAATAAAAGGAAAGGGGTGCTTTGTAAAAGAGTACTCAGACTTTACTATTAGTGACAAAGTTATTCCCATTATGGAAAGTTTTAGATATGGACAACAAAATGAAATTCCTGAAATAATTTTTTCTAATGGTACGCCATCAAAAGATTTCTTTCCAGTAGAAGTGTATCAGAAACTTTCAGAAAAAGCAATAAAAGATTGTGGAAAAGAGCTATTTGGATATCAAAATGTACAGGGATTAACTAGTTTGAGAGAAGCATTGGCTGATTACCTTGAAAAAGATGATATTTTTGTAGAAAGTGAAGATATAATTATAACTTCTGGAACTCAACAATCTTTGGATATAGTAGTTAAAGCTTTTGGATGCCACCCAGTAAAAACAATAGTCATATCTAATCCAACATATCCCAATGCAATAAATTTTTTAGGAGATGTATGTAATATTAAGACAATGGATATTGAAAATGATGGTTGGAATATGGAAGAATTTGAAGAACTTATAAAAAAAGAAAAGATACATATGGTATATATAATATCAAATTTTCAAAATCCAACTGGAATAGTGTGGTCAGATGAAAAGAAGAAAAGACTTATTCAATTAGCTGAAGAATATGATTTTTATATAATAGAAGATGACTGTTTCTGTGAATTTTATTATGATGATAATAAAGTATATTCAATAAAAAGTATGGATAAAAATGGAGAAGAGAGGGTTATATATATAAGAACATACTCAAAGATGTTCATGCCTGGAATAGCATTAGCTTTTATGATTCCTCCGAGAAAATTTATGGAGAAGTTTGTATTCATAAAATATGGACTTGATCCAAATACACCAGGGTTAAATCAAAAAATATTAGAATATTTTATAACAGAAGGTCATCTTGACAAGCATTTAGAGGAATCAAAAAAAATATTGGCAGCTAAATTTCAAAAGATGCTTTCCTTACTTCTAAAAATACCACATATAAAAATATTGAATATACCAAGAGGTGGTTTTTTTATTTGGATAGAGTTAGCAGACTATATTGATGGAGAGAAGTTTTATTATAAATGTAAATTAAGAGGACTTTCGATATTACCAGGAAGTATATTTTATTATAATAAAAGAAATTCTTGTGAGATACGAATAAGCTTTTTATCTACAACTATGGAAGAGATTGAAACAGGAATAAAAATAATGGAAAATGTTCTTATAAATTGTGAAGGAGCAAAGAAAATTACAGGGAAAAAAGCACAAAAATAGATATAGCCCCCTTTTATTATTTTACTTAAAAGAGGGCATGCATTATTCTTGCATTATTTTAATAATTCTTCCAAAGCTAAATTTAATTCCAAAACATTAACCATATTATTATTTATATTATTTTTTACTAATTCTATAATTTTTTCTTCAGGAATATTATTAGCTTTAGCGATTCTTTTGGTTTGTATCATTGCTCCTTGAATTGATATGTTAGGATCAACTCCTGAGCCAGAAGCAGTTACCATATCAATAGGAATTTCTTTAGTTTCTAGTTCTGGATTATCATTTAAGAATTTTTCTATTCTATTCTTTAAATTTTCAGAATATATAGAATTGCTTATTGATAAGTTTGAACCTCCAGAAGCAGGAAGCACTTCAGTTTCTTTCATAGAATTATATGTATTGTAATTAAAAGCAGATGGCCTTCCATGAAAATATCTATCACTTGTAAAAAGTTGTCCTATATATTTACTACCTATAGCTTGTTCATTTTTATAAATAATACTTCCATTTGCACTATTTTTAAAAAATGTTTGAGCAAATATATTTATTATACCTGTATAAAGTACAGTAATTATAAATAAAGAAATTGTAATATAAATACTTTTTTTTATCAGTTCCATTTTTTCCTCCTTTATTTTACATTCCCAAAATTAAAAGGAATGGTGTAACTATTAAATCTATTAATTTTATTCCTATGAATGGAGCTATGATTCCACCAACTCCATATATACCTAGATTTTTAAGAAGCATTACCTGAACATTCATAGGTTTATATTTTACTCCTTTTAATGCGATAGGAACTAGGAGTGGAATGATAATTGCATTAAATATTAATGCTGAAATTATTGCACTTATTGGAGAAGAAAGATGCATGATATTAAGTTTTTCCATTTGAGGAATAGCAGCTATAAACATAGCAGGAATAATAGCAAAATATTTAGCAACATCATTAGCTATACTGAATGTAGTTAAAGCTCCACGAGTTATTAATAATTGCTTGCCTATTTCTACAACTTCAAGAATTTTTGTAGGATTGGAATCTAAGTCTACCATATTAGCAGCTTCTTTAGCAGCGATAGTACCACTATTCATTGCGATACCTACATCAGCCTGAGCAAGTGCAGGAGCATCATTAGTTCCATCACCTGTCATAGCTACCAATTTTCCTTGAGCTTGTTCTCTCTTTATCACTTCAATTTTTTCTTCAGGAGTACATTCTGCAACAAATTCATCTATTCCAGCTTCTTTAGCTATAGTTTCGGCAGTTAGAGGATTATCCCCAGTACACATAATAGTTTTAATTCCCATCTTTCTGATATTGTCGAATCTTTCTTTTAATCCTGGTTTTACTGTATCTTTTAAATAGATAACTCCATAAATTTTATCATCAACAGCAAGAACCAAGGGAGTTCCTCCAAGTCTTGATATTTTGTCAATTATACTATCAAGATCTTTAGGGATAATTCCATTTTGTTCTTGAATAAATTTTTTGATTGAAGAACCAGAGCCTTTTCTGATTTTTTGACCATTTTCAAGGTTTATTCCACTAGTTTTTGTTTGAGCACTGAATTCAATAAATTCAGCTTTATCATAATCTTTTTCATTTAAAATAATATCAAATTTTTTACCTAACTCTACAATAGATCTTCCTTCTGGAGTCAAATCTTTTAATGAAGAAATAACAGAATATTCTATCATTTTATCTTTAGATATTCCTTTTACAGGAAAAAATTCATCAGCAAGTCTGTTACCAAATGTGATAGTTCCTGTCTTATCTAAAATAATAGTATTAATATCCCCACAAGTTTCAACAGCCTTACCAGACATAGCGATAACATTAAATTTATTTACTCTATCCATACCAGCTATACCTATGGCTGAAAGCAACCCTCCAATTGTAGTTGGAATTAAACAGACAAGTAAAGCAATAAGTGTAGATAGTGGAAGGTGAACTCCAGCATATAATCCCATTGGAAATAGGGTAACAATGACAACTAAAAATATGAGAGTTAAACCTACTAATACAATATTTAAAGCTATTTCATTAGGAGTTTTTTTTCTCTCAGCTCCTTCAACAAGGTTAATCATTTTATCAAGAAAAGATTCCCCACTAGAAACAGATATTTGGATTTTAATTTTATCACTTACTACACGAGTTCCACCAGTGACTGAAGAAAAATCTCCACCAGCTTCTTTGACAACAGGAGCAGATTCTCCAGTAATGGCAGATTCATCTACAGATGCTATTCCCTCAATGACAATTCCATCATTTGGGATAAGTTCTCCAGTATTTACAATAACAATATCTCCTTTTTTTAGAGAACCAGCATCTATTGTTATTGTAGTCCCATCTTCATTTAAAAGATTTGCAGAAGTTTCTTTTCTAGTCTTTTTCAAACTATCAGCTTGTGCTTTTCCTCTTCCTTCAGCGATTGATTCAGCAAAGTTTGCAAATATGACAGTAATGAAAAGAATAAATGAAATAATTCCATTGAATATTCTCAAATCAGCTTCATTCTCTGTAAACAATGAAGGATTAATTGTTAAAATTAATGTTAAGAAAAAGCCTATTTCAACAACAAATATGACAGGATTTTTAATCAAAACTCTAGGATCAAATTTTTTTAAAGAATCAATTAAAGCTTTATTTACTATTTCTTTAGAAATAGATTTAACTTGTTTTTTACTCATAGTCGATTACCCCCAGATGCTCAAATGTTCAGCAATAGGTCCTAAAGCTAAAGCAGGTAGGAATGTAAGAGCACCAATTATCAAAATTATAAAAAATAAAATAAAAGAAAAAGTTAGATTATCTGTTTTAAATGTTGATATATTAACAGGAACACTCTGTTTTTTATAAAGTGAATATCCAACTATTACCATTAATACCATACTTATGTATCTTCCTAAGAGCATGACTATTCCTGTCATTATATTCCAAAATGTAGTTCCATCTCCAAGTCCTTCAAATCCAGAACCATTGTTAGCAGCACTTGAAGTATACTCATAAAGAACTTGGGATATTCCATGGAACCCAGAATTTGTAATTCCAGAAGTACCTAAATTACTGATAAGAGATATAGCACTTGGAACTAATATAATAATTGGGTGAATTAGTATTAAAAATGTAATTATCTGCATTTCTCTAGCTTCAAGTTTTTTTCCAAAAAACTCAGGAGTTCTTCCAACCATCAGTCCACACAAGAAAACACCGAGCATCATATACATGAGAATATTCATGAATCCAACACCTTTTCCTCCAAATATGCAGTTAAGCATCATATTCCATAAAGGCATCATTCCTCCTATTGGGGTTAATGAGTCATGCATATTATTGACACTTCCTGTTGTAAAAGATGTTGTTATATCTGTAAATAAAACTGAAGCAATAAGGTCAAACCTCATTTCCTTACCTTCCATGTTGATACCATTTAATCCATACTTAGAAAATAATGGAACTCCCTGTTTTTCAAAGTGATATAACATGAAAAAAGAGAAAAGAAATAAAGTAAATATTGGTAAAAATATAAACCAACCTTGTTTTTTATTTTTAGCAGCCATTCCAAATCCTATAATAGTAGCTCCAGGAATAACCATCATACACATCATCTCAATATAATTTGTATATAATGAAATATTTTCAAAAGGGTGTGAAGAATTAGCTGAAAAAATTCCACCACCATTTGTACCTAAATGTTTAATAGCTTCCCAAGCAGCAACAGGTCCTAAAGGAAGCACTTGATACTGCCCTTCTATTGTTTTTACTATTGTATGAGTAGCAAAAGTTTGAGGAATCCCCAAAACAACTAAAGAAATTGCAACAAGTATTGATAGAGGCAGTAGAAGCCTTGTTATTGACTTTGTCAAATCTTCAAAGAAATTTCCTAATCTTATTTTTAATATTCCTCTGATAATAGCCATGGATATGGCAAGCCCACTTGCTGCTGATGTAAACATTAGATTTATTAGAGCTAGCCTTGACATTGTTCCATTTAACCATTCACCAGAATAATGCTGTAAATTTGTATTGGTAACAAAACTTACTGCTGTATTAAAAGCTAGTGAAGGGGAAGAACCATCTAAAGAAAGAATAATATATGTTAAAATAAACATAATTAAGTTGGTTCCTAAAAAAGCTATAATATAAGCTTTAAGATTCATATTTTCATTTCCAGTGACTTTAAATATAACTTTTTCCATTTTAGAAAATAAAGAATCATAAATTGTTTTCTCATGCAGAATCAATTTTGATATATGTTTTCCAATAGGAATTATCAATAAAATAAAAACAATAAGAAAAATAAATACATTTAATAAAGACATCTAAAACCCCTCCCTAAAATTTTTCTGGTTTAAATAAAGCATAAAATAAATAGCAAAACAAAAAAAATATAATGACACCTAAAATTATCATTTTTTATTCCTCCTTAATATTTATAAATCTATAAAAAATATTTTAAAAATAGTATTTTTGATATATAAAA
>ERZ791743.365-NODE-365-length-44429-cov-127.741335_pt1 | contig 44429 bp, 54 predicted proteins | sample MGYA00509952_ERZ791743 | MGnify/ENA primary metagenome ERZ791743 (study PRJEB30046, sample SAMN00792040) | human gut metagenome | study: EMG produced TPA metagenomics assembly of the A metagenome-wide association study of gut microbiota in type 2...
TACAACTGCACAACGCAGATGTTAACGAATAAAATATTTAATGCGTCTGCCCTGATTGCAAAGGTAATCTGTTTTTTCAATTTCTGGCGCATAAAATCGCCTGCTTACCATTGTTCGCCCTAGTGTGGTATTCGGAGGGGGAATGGTAACTTCACCAGATTGTATTGGGCAATCCGTGGCCATAAGTTTGCTTATCCTGGCAGAAAGGATACCATCAAGGCTTGTATCTATGTAAAGGAGTTGGTTCGCTTCATGCTATGGAAGGTGGAAGAAGGGGTGAACACGAATAACTCGAATAACACGAATGGGGCAGACGTGAAGTCTGCTAAGGGCGTGGAGATTTATAACTGTTGCTTCGAGCCTGCTTATACCATTCAGCATATCGTGGAGGGTATGAAGAAGGTAACTGGTTTGAGGATAAAGACAAGAATGGGCTAAAATAATTCAGTCCTTATATAATTTTATATGATTTATACATTTTTCGCTTTCCAAAGATACTGCCTTGGGAGTAAGAGTGATGTGAGTAAAGTGATTGCTGGTATGGACTGGCAGGAACTTTATTCCTTTGCTTCCAAGCAGGCACTTCTCGGGCTTTGTTTTGAGGGTATTGAGAGACTGGGAAAGGAGTATCCTGAGGAGTTGAAGCAGAACCCGATAGGGAGGGAACTGCTGATGACTTGGATGGGTAAGGCGCAACAGATTCGCAGACAGAATATGAAGGTGAATGCTGTGGCGAGCAAGCTCTTCTCAATGCTGAGAGAGGATGGGATGAGGTGCTGTGTCTTGAAAGGTCAGGGAAATGCCTTGATGTATCCGAATCCTTATTCACGTACTCCTGGAGATATTGAAGTTTGGATTGATGCTAGTAGGGAGAGGATTATGGAGTATACTCAAAAGAAGTTTGAACTGGGGGATGATATCAGACTGCAGCATCTGGAGACTTCCTTGGATGGTGTGCCTGTAGAGTTGCATTTCTTTCCTTGCTCCATGAATAATCCTATCTATCATGCCAGGTTGCAGAAATGGTTCAAGCGGAATGCGGATTTGCAATGCTCGCATATTGTTGGGCTGCCCGATGGGGCAGGGGATATTGCTATACCAACGACGGCATTCAATGTGGTTTATCAGCTGACGCATCTATATCATCATTTCTTCGATGAAGGGATTGGAATGAGGCAAATCATTGACTATTTTCTTGTAGTCAATGATTTCTCAAAAAATGTATTTTTGGATTATGATTTTTCGAATCACCCCGTCCCTCTTTCCAAAGAGGGCTCCACTTTCTCCCCAAGCCCCTCTTCCTCAGGAAGCGGGGATGTAACCGCACCTTCTCGGTGCTCGGAACCGCTACGCTCTAAGGATGGCGGGGCATCAAAGCCCTCGCCAGATTGTGCGGGATGGGACCGCCGGGGTGTTAGTGGGGATACGAGTTCTGCTTCCTGTTCTTCTGCCTCTGGTTCTTCTATTACTTCTGTCCGTTCTGCTTTCACTACAGATTCTTCTGCCTCTACTGCTTTAGTTGTGGTGCAGAGAGAATTGAAATATCTTGGATTGTGGAAGTTTGCAGGGGCGGTGATGTATGCTCTGAAGGAGGTGCTTGGATTGTCTGAGGATAAGATGATAGTGCCAATGGCTGAGAAGCGTGGGAGGTTGCTGTTGGCAGAGATTCTAGATGGTGGTAACTTCGGTAGGCATTTCTCTAAGTATGGTGGGTTTACGCATCAGAGTATGGGGAAGAAGTATTTCCTGAAGATATGGAGGAATATGCACTTCGTTAGATATTATCCTGCAGAGGCTTTGAGTGAGCCAATCTTCAGAACTTGGCATTTCTTCTGGAGGGTAAAGAATAAGAAATAATAGATTTAAAAAACTGCGGTATTCCTATAAAAGTGTGATAACTTCTATCACCCTGAGGCTGATGGGGTATCTCTATCTTAGATGATTCTCTATGTATCGATTGGCGCATTCCTACGGAACATGCTAATCTTTCGGAGAAGGATACGAAACATCCTTTGCTAAAAGAATTTGATTCACCATTTACTTTTTGATTATATTTATTTTAAGGATAATGTTTATATTATGGAACATAATTATAAGGTGAAAGATGCGACTTCATTTTCTATTGATCTAATTGTTGAGTTAGTTAATAATCAGTACTTATTATATTTTAACATCAACAAAGATAAAACTAAGGATGATTACTATTGTGGAATTACTAACAACCTTGACAAGAGAATGGAAGAGCACCGATGTGAAGACTTTGAGATAGTTGAAGATAGAGTCTTTGCATGGAATTGTGAAAATGTTGATGTTGCCGCTGAGGTCGAAAAACGATTAGGTAAACTCGGATTTGATATTGGTATTAGTAGATTATGGATAAAGAAGAATATATATCGAGTCTTATTGACTCTATGCAGACCACTATAGATACATTCAATAAAGAAGTATTGATGGCGATAAATAGAGATGAAGCGATGTTGAAGGAAAAAGCCTTTTCAGCTTATGCTTTTAATGCTTGCCTTATGGGGGTAGATTTTGTTTATATCAATGTCTGCATAAGTACTCTTGCTGCTTTGAAGGCAGATAATGAACATGCCAAGCGATACCATTGGAAGAATGTTGTTGCAGGAATATCTGAAGGTATTAAGTACATTTACACCTTTAAAGAGAACGAGAATAAAACTCTGATTAGGTATTTGACGACTATCTTAAATGACTCCGGTATAATGATACCAGAAATCACAGATTCTCTTTCTGTTCTTCAAGATTTACTTGATAAGTTTACTGCAAATTGGGATGGTAAAGATATGAGAGATATTGCGCTGCATTATGACAAATCAACAGAAAAGCTTATAAAGGAAACTGTTGATATCACCGATGAAGAGCCTTATGCCTCCTTGCTGTCTGATTATTTGCAGATAATGAATATCCTTCATTCTATTTGCATGTATGGATTTATACAGAGTTTAATTAATTGTAATTTAAGTTTCAATGATATCCTTCAAAATGAAACAAGTAGGTATGTAGGTAATGACAAGCATAAGAAGGCGATTCATGCTTTGCTTAAAGAGGATAAGTTTAAAATAGCGATAGAAGAAAATCTTGAAGAATATGGAAAGCGATTTCTTGATAGTTGTTCGGTCTTTGAGAAACTTCATAAGGTTTATGAACTTTTGGGTTGTGAAGGTGAATTTAAACTTTCTAATAACCATTTCGGAAAGTTATATAAATTACATAACCTTTATTCGTTAGTGTTGTATTCTATGTTGGATCTACTTTCAATTACTGATTCCTATCTGTCTTCTAAAACGGAGTTGGAAGCTGCTTTGAATATGAGATATTTCTTAATTGTAAAGACATCGGTCTTGACTCATATTGTTGGTTACACAGAAAAAGAGGCGAGTATATCCCTATGGAATGTAATTAAAGGGTTTATTCCTGAATCAGATTCTCAACTCCATGATATGGCCGCGACAATGGATTCTTATTTGAGGGAGAGCGTAAAGGATCAAAATATTAAAGGGAAAAGGGCAAAGTTGTTACATTTGTCATTTTCCAAAAATAAACCAGGAGATGTTAAAGAGATATTATCTGTGCTGGATACATTTGATCCTCTCTCGGAATTTTATAAAGTACTTGATTTAATCAAACTGTTGGTTAAGGTTATCAAATTCTTAGATCGTCTAATTGTATCAATGGATAAAGAATTAACTATTGAAAACCAGAAACATCTAGATAAAATAAGAAGTATGTCTTCTTCTCTAAGAGATATGATCGAATGCAATGTCAAGGATAAAGCTCAGAAAGAGGAATTGCTGACATCAATAAACGATAATGAGTTTAAAATAATCGATTTGTTGAAAAGCGTTAGTACCGATAAATAGCAAGTAGTATCTTCTCCCATACTTCGCTATCTAGCATGAAAAGATAAAGATTACTAAAAGATTAATGGTTTGCTAGGATAGTAACAGTAAAAGTAGTATATTTGCAATTGCTAAATATAAAAGATGTAGCTTATGGTACTAGAAGATTTTAAATTTTTAGGTGTTCCTTGTCATTCAATTGGATTGGATGACTTGAAGGTTTTTATGGCAGACGATGGTAGTTCCAAACGCATTCATTTTGCCACATCCCATGCTAATGCCTTAAGAAAAGACTCTAGTGGAAACCCTTTTGCTTGGTTTAATGTACCTTTCAGAAATACTATAGAGCCTTTGATGAAAAAAGAACTTGGAAGTTCTGATTTTGCTTTGTTTTTGAATAAAACGACAGGTAAGCCTTACCGAATGGTTTTTAACGAAAAGGAGTATAAGGATATTCTTGCTTTTATGGACAAATATAAGGATATCGTATTCTTGCGTGATTGCTTGGATTTGTCTCTATCTCTGTCAATGAATAGGATTGACGAAAATACAAGGACTGAGATTGGCGAATTGGAATATCAGGCAAAGTATCATCCAGAAAGCTCAGAATACAAGAACGTAATTGCTTCTTTAACAGAACGAATGCAAGGCTTATTGGATTCCATTCCTTTTTTCAAAGATGCTGATTATATTTGCGTGGTTCCAAGTAGTCATACTTTTATGAGAGAAATTGTGTCTGGTTTAAAAGGATTCGATTTTTCTGATATTTCTAGTTCTTTGTCTTGGGATAAAAAATCAGAATTGAAAAATGCTGAAAGCTTGGAAGAAAAGTTAGATGCATTGCTAAATTCTCATTTGCAGATAGCTGATGAGATGGACTTAAAAGAAAAAAGCATTTTGCTTGTGGATGATTTGTACAAATCTGGACTAACTATGCAGTATGTTGCAATGATGCTAAAAAATGCAGGATGCTCTCGTGTTTTTGGATTGACTTTAGTAAAATCTTTAGGTAATAATTAGATAGATTATGGATTGGTCTGGTATTGAAGTTGTTAAGATACTATTTCGCTTGTTGAGGGTAAAGGGGATGGGACCTGCTAGAGTAAATAAATTACTCTTTAGCATACGAAATAAGGTTACCACTCCTTTAGAACTTCAACGTGAAGTCTCTGTTCGTCTAACAGAAGAACAGAGATTAGCGTTTATGCAGGATTATGAAATTTCAGATAGATTATCTGATGTTCAGTATTTATCTATATTGGATAATAATTACCCCAAATCACTATTGGATGAGTTGGGAATAAATAGCCCAACTGTATTATCTTATAGAGGAAATGTAGCATTGCTGTCCAAAAATAAAGTTGGTTTCAGTGGCTCTAGAAAGGTATCGGATAAAGGTTTGGGAATTGCTACTGATATAGCTACGCAACTTTCTGGTCAAGGCTTTTGTCTGGTGTCTGGATATGCTAATGGTGTGGATATGATAGCTCATAAAACTGCTTTAGCTAATGGTGCCACAACCATTTTAGTATTGCCGGAAGGCATAAGTTATTTTTATGTAAGGAAAGAAATTGCTCCTTACTGGGATTGGAACAGAGTGTTAGTTGTAAGTGAATTTGATCCGCAAGCAAAATGGATGGTTTCGCGTGCAATGAAAAGAAACAGTACTCTCATAGCTTTAAGCCAGGCAATGTTGGTGATAGAGGCTGGAGAAAAAGGGGGAAGTCTTGATGCGGGATTAAAGTCCATCGATTATGGAAAAAGATTATTTGTGCCCCAATATGCGGAGTTTCCTACTTCTGCATTAGGTAATGCATTACTGATTCAACATGGCGCTTATCCTTTAAGGATGAAACGCTCTAGTAAAAAAACAAACTTGGACATGTTGTATGCTTCTGTTGGAAGTTTACAGCCTGCAGAATCTTTATTTAGTTAAGGGAAATATGATGTGTAACAGTTATGTATCATGCAATAGACATGATGCATAACTGAAGTTTTTCCCATACCTTTTTATCTAGCATGAAATAAGGGATAGCCTTTTTGCTATCCCCTGCAAAATAGAAAAACAGATGTTTGATGCTTGGAGCATCAGTATATTCGTAGGCTTCGATTTTCACAATGTTGATGCCTTGCGACTGAAGAGCCGCAAGGAGTTGCTGACGTTGCTTTTTCGTAAGTTGCTTATACTTCGTATATATAGTGTTCTCTTTGATGGTATCAAGAAACTGCCAGCTGAACATGTGGAAATGGAGAAGGAGTTGCTGCTCCATTGGATGGCGGAAAGCCAAATGTTGGAGAAGGCGAATGTTCGGTTGAATGATGCTGCCATTCAGGTTTCTGAGTGGTTCAGGAAGAAGGGATTCAGAACCTGTATCCTAAAAGGGCAGGGAAATGCATTGATGTATCCGAATCCTTATTCCCGGACTCCTGGTGATATTGATATCTGGGTGGAAGGTGGAGATAAACGGGTTATCTCCTTTGTCCGCTCTATCTCGCCTCCTGAAAAGGCGTGCTATCACCACATCGAGTTCCCATCGTATAAGGGTGTGGAGGTTGAAGTGCATTATCGGCCTAGCTTCCTGTTGTGTTTCTGGCATAACAGAAAGCTTCAGAAATATTATGAGAGAGTTAAGGAGCAGCAGTTAAATTTTTTCGAATCCCTCCGTCTCCCTTTCCAAAGGGAGCTCCACTTTCTCCCCAAGCCCCTCTTCAATGGTCTTTACACCCCCTTCGGTTCCCCCGTTTCCGGGGGGCAGAAACCTCAGAAGCGGGGATGTAACCGCACCTTCTCGGTGCTCGGAACCGCTACGCTCTAAGGATGGCGGACCATCAAAGGTCTCGCCAGATTGTGCGGGATGGGACCGCCGGGATGCTATTGGGGATATGACTTCTGTAACTGCTTTTACTGACTCTTCTGCAACTGCTGCTCGCTCTTCTTCTACTGCTATTGATAGGGTGCAGGAGGAATTGAAGGAGTTGGGGTTGTGGAAGTTTGCAGGGGGTATCATGTATATCATGCAGGAGGTGTTCGGCATGCCTGCCTCTCGCCTTATCGTTCCTCCGAATGAGAAGTATGGTAAGTTTGTGCTGAATGAGGTGCTGGAAGCTGGGAACTTCGGAAAGCATGATGCCCGGAATCGGTTTGGGAGATTAAAGCTCGGACATAATCTCCAAAGGGTGTATCGGGATATAAGACTAGTGAAGTTTTTTCCTGCAGAAGCGCTTTGTGAACCATTGTTCCGTACTTGGCACTTCTTCTGGAGGCTAAAATATAAAAAATAAATTAATCAAATAATTAATTGAAATAACTTTGTTTATGTTTATCGAGATGCAGATAGGTAATCAGCTAGATGAGGATGACTATCTGCACTTCGATTATCAATGATAATCATAATGAAGAAAAAAGTATTTGTAAGCGGTTGCTATGACCTGCTACATTCTGGTCTGCTTCGAGAACAATCCGGAGCGTCATGATGGTATCATTTCGGGTGCCCAGGATTCTATCGGTATCTGTGTTCCCGGTCTGGTGCGTCATTATTATGACAATAACTTCTGGCCGGAGAAGATTGAGAGTACGCAGGATGAGATGACTCTCCGTTTCCTGGAAGACCATCTGGTGATGATTCCGATGGAACCGAGAAGACCGGGATGCAGTGTGGTGGAAGGTAAGGATATCACGCCTGAGAAGGTGAAGGCGCTGGCTGATGCTGCTGATGATTGCTGGAAGGCGATTCTGGCGCACGACCTCGATGCCTTTGCGGCAGCATACAGGGCATCTTTCGAGGCCCAGATTGCGATGTTCCTGAGTATGGTGAATCCATCTATCAATGGTGTGATAGAACCGGAGGCGAGTGTACAGCCGATGATTGACCGCTATTGCAGCATGGAGGAAGTTCTGGCATGGAAGATGCCGGGAGCCGGTGGCGGCGGTTATCTGGCACTGGTAGTAAAGGACAGTCTTAAATTTGCAGAGAATCATGACGAAGCCATCCATCTTCAGATACGAAGGGCATAACTATCTGGTGCCCTTCCTCATCATCAGCAGCCTCTTCTTCATGTGGGGCTTTGCCCATGGCATCCTGGAGGTGCTGAATCCGCATTTCCAGGAGTCGTTCCATATCAGCAAAGCGATGTCGGCCTTGACGCAGACTGCTGTCTATGGTGCCTACTTTCTGATGGCGCTGCCTGCCGGATGGATTATCCGGAAGTGGGGCTACAGGAGGGGTGTGATAACAGGACTGGTTCTCTTCGGTATCGGTGCCCTGATGTTCATACCGGGAAGCAGGATCAACAGTTTCTACTTCTTCGTTCTGTCGCTGTTTGTGATAGGATGCGGACTGACCTGTCTGGAAACGAGTGCGAATCCTTATACTACGGTACTGGGACATCCTGACAAGTCGGAGTGCAGAATCAACCTGTCGCAGTCGCTCAATGGTATCGGATGGATTGTAGGACCGCTGGTTGGCGGTCAGCTTCTGTTCACGGGTGTCAACATTGCCATCCCTTATGCCTTGGTTGGTATCTTCGTGCTTTCTGTGGCACTGGTCCTGTCAAGGATCAAGTTGCCGGACCCAAGGAGAGCGCATGAGGCGGATACGAACGAGAAGGTGGAGGAGAAGCCGATGCGAGTGATGGCATTCGGTTTTGGTATGCTGGCCTTGTTTCTTTATGTGGCTGCCCAGACGGGTGTGAACAGTTTCTTCATCAACTATGCTGAGGAGAGTATTCATATAGAGAAGCAGACTGCCAGTCTGTATCTCGCCTTTGGCGGAATGGGTCTGTTCTTTATCGGCAGGTTGGCTGGTGGTGTCATCATGAATTATATCCAGCCAAGGCTGGTGCTGCTGGTCTGTGCCATCCTCACCTTTGTTGCCACATTGATAGTGGTGGTATGTAGCGGTACCTTATCTCTCATTGCGTTCTTCGCTCTGTATCTGGGAGAGAGCATCATGTTTCCGACTATCTTCTCGCTGGCATTGAGGGATGCGGGTACAAAGACCAAGCTTGCCTCTTCATTGCTTATCATGACGATAGTGGGTGGTGCGGTTGCTCCAGTAATCATGGGGTATATTGCGGATACTACTGGCAGTATGGCGATTGCCTTTCTCATACCATTGGTATGTTATGGGGTGATTGGAACGTATGCGCTTTCGAATCGCCACGTTCCTCTTTAGATAAGATTAGCTGCACTCGGCAATTTGAAAGCAAACTTTCATTGCGCTCATTTGCAAAATCTTTAGATAAAAGGATTTTTTCGAAAATCACCCCGTCCCTCTTTACCCTTAAAGAGGGCTCCACCTCTCACCCCGACCCTCTCTCCTCAGGAGCGAGGGAGAAAACCGCCCTACTCGGTGCTCGGAACCGCTACGTTCTAAGGTTGGTGGGGCATCAAAGCCCTCGCCATCTTGTGCGGGCTGGGACCGCCTGGGGAAAGCTTGTGTGTTGTGTGTCATATAGCTGTAAGTTATGCAAAAAGATATAGCTATCTGTAAGTTCCTATATTTCTTTTTTAAAAGGTGAGTACCTTTATTACCAGGAACAATAAGTTTAATTCAAATATTCAAGATAGTATGGAATCAAAAAGTTTATGTATGTGGAATTTGGGTTCAATAATCTTGGAACAATCAAGTGAAATTCTACCAAAATATTATGCTCTTTTTCATTATGTGACAAGCGATGAGTGCACAATTGATGCTAACAAAAAACAGTTGTTCCAACAAATTGTGTCTTTGGAATTGTTTTTGAACTATTTCTATTCAATTTATATCGTTTCTTTGAGAGGAGCTTTACTTGCTATGAATGAGAAAGAACAGAAAGCTAATTTGAAATATGTTAATGCCTATATCATAGAGGGATATAAAGCTTTATGGGGATTTACAAAACACAATCAGAGTTTATGGGGACAATTCATCAAGTTATATTCTAAAGAAAAGAATACAGATACTTTCGATGAAATGTTAGACGAAATTACTTGTGCTCTAAAAGATTATGGAGATAATGCCATAACAGATAAAGATGAAAGGTGCTTAGCCATGCATTACCAAATAGATAAAAATGGTAACCCGCAGGAATTATTGAAACTTGATGAAATAACTATAGAGAAAGAGCAAGAACGGTATTATCAGTTTAGTCCTATATATCATAAAATGATAGATTGTTTGGTCGAATTGCTTAATTATTATTTGTTTAAGCCTTATCGTACAGAAATTCTCAAAATTCAACCTTTGCTTCCAGAATTAAATATAGTGGACCAGTTAGTCTGGCATGATAAAATCAATGAAATAAATTTTGCAATCACCAAGAACATAGAAGCACAGGCTAGTTCTTTTGAAAATTGCAAAGATATGTTACATAAGTATCCTCTTATGTTTAAGGAAATTAGCAGAAAATATAACGTTGATTTAAACGATTGTAAAGAACTGCTTGGATCGTCCGAGGCAATGTTGGCTATTTCTTATTTTTCCATAGATTTGTGTAGTATCTTAAAGGTCTATTTTAATTCAACGATACCTTTGGAAAGAAATATAGCCTTATCCAGAATGAATATTATATGTCATTCTATCATTGATAGGGTTTATGGTTATAGAGATCGCAAAGGATCATATTGGGAGCAGTATATTACTAAGCCATACTTTAATATGGAACTTCCTGACACCGTGGTAAATATCAGAAATGTTATGGAGTCTTTGATTGCTTCTAATACCTATACTCAAGAAAAGCGGTCTTCCTTTGTTCATTTGAAAAAGGATAATTATATTCGGGCAATTAAATATTTATATTCTAATAGTCCATTGGTAGAGATTCAAAACTCGGAAGCAATAATTAAAATACTTCCAGAGATTCAGAAAGCTATAGTAGGCGTGGTGAAGCAGGTTGATTCAAATATAAAATGTAGTTATGCAAGAAAGAATTCATGGATAGATGAGGATTTGAAAAAGATAGCACCTTATAGAAATCAGCCTAGAGTAAAATCGGTTTACGAATCTCTTTTGCTATTAAAGAAAGGAGAAATAATGGAAGCAATTAAAATATTGAAGGATATTTAATAGAAGACTTCATTAGTGTCCAATAAAAATTGGACACGTTAATTAATTAATCAAATAGTCCCTTAAAAGGGGATATTCGAGTTCTTTGACATCGTTGAAAATAGTCTTATCAAATAGATCTCTCAGGTGGGTTTTGTCCGTCAATGAGATGCTTAGAATCTGCAAAACTTCATATGTCGAGCGTTTCAATTGCATATCATGGTGAACAATAGCCACGAGACAATAAGTGATAATGGCAACACATACTTGCGTACGTAGTTGTTGAACTGAGTTCTATTCAGAAATGCAGTAAGTTGAGCGAAAACATATTTGTCTTGAGACATAGTAGCCAATTCTTTTTGGCTGCAAAGTTACAAAATCAAGTCCGTTTCATTGCAAAATGCTGCATAAAAGACTATAATTCAACTATTTCAAAGATCGAATTGCCCTGTTTTATTGGACACTAGTGAGTGTAAAATACTGAAAAGAAAATTGTTATGGATATAACAAACATAAAAATAAAAAATATAAAAGGCTATGGTGACCCAGGCTTGGATTGGAACTTGTCCCAAACTCCAATTAAATCGAACAAAATCAACTTAGTGGTTGCCCCTAATGGCACAGGTAAGTCTTCTTTAGCTGTTGCTTTGCAATATGTTGAGAATGTGCGTATTGAACTAAAGGAAAAGCATAGGCATAATCCTTATGACGAGAACTTACACCCTCTGGTCTCTATAACTATAGATGGGAACACTTTGATCTGTGATGATACTGTAAATAATATAAAATCGGTAGTTACGCCTTATGTCATTAATAGTCCACTAATCGCAGATACCAAATCTTATTACATTCCGGGTGGAGGGTTGAATGCAATAGGTCAAATGGCTATTGAAAAAATAGAAATGCAAGCAACTACTCCTAATAAAAATGAAATTAAGGTAAATACAACCGATATAAAAAGTTCATTTGGAAAGAACTCAAAATTAATAACAACGATAAACAACAACCTTGGTGACTCCCATTTTATTGAGTGTATCGGGAACATGAGAGTCATTTTCAACAAGTATTCTGCTCAGATGCGAATGAACATGGTCAACGCTGTAATAGACAATATTAATAGCTTAGATGGTACGAAAGAACAATTGAGGAGAATGATAGACAATTCTTATTTCTCAGAAATAGAAGAAGAACCTTACTATACACAATATGTTTCTCTAATTGGGAACGTGTACCCTAATCTTACAAAATTAGACTACTTCTTATTTTTCTTTCAGCTATTACACTTATATAACCACAACAGGGATGCTTATAATCAAGCAGTAAAAAGGGCTAAGTTTGATAACGAGTGGAAACAATTTAACCAAGAGTTGAGATACTTGGACACAACAGGTAGAAATATTGTAGCACAAGAAACGGACAATAAGGTTGTTGTGGAGTATCCGTTAGCCGACTCTATATCTAACGGTCAAAGAGACTTACTTTCTTTTTATTGCAGACTGAAGAAATTTTATCGTTCTGTAAATGAGACCAAAAACTATTTGCTGGTCATAGATGAAGTCTTTGATTATTTGGACGATGCCAACTACATTGCAGCACAATATTTTCTTTCTAAATTTATGAAAGAGAGCAAGGCTAATATTTTTGTTGTTCTATTTACGCACTTGGATCCAGCACATTTTCGTAGTGCAGTTTTTAGTGAGAAAGTTTTAAATGTCTTGTATTTAAGCGATATTTCAGCAAAGGCAACGCCACAAATGACATCGTTTTTAGCCTTGCGTCAAAAGTTGGATAAAAACAATGCTGCTGATACTGTCCTTTATAATAATATTTCTGCCTATTTTTTGCATTATAACCCATCTATAATGAATATTGAAGCAGATTTGCTTGCAAGGCATGAACAAAACTTGCAGACTTCATGGGGGAAAGGTATGCCTTTCTTACAAGTCCTCATAGAAGAAGTGAACAAATACGTTAGTGGAGATAAATCATATGATCCTTATGCCGTAGCAACGGCTTTGAGAATTAGAATTGAGAAAACGGTATATGATTCATTAAGCCAGGATAATCAAGTAGAATTTCTTAAAGGAACAAAATGCAAGACAACCAAACAGAAATTGAAATTTGCTGAAGATAACGGCGTCTCAGTAAATGAAATTTTTTATATGGCGATACCAATAACTAATGATGCTGATCATCTTACATATATAAAAGGAACTAATAAGTTGGACGAACATCCCTTGGTGTATAAACTGAATCATCCTGTTTTACGACATATCGTAAGCGAGGTATTTGATTATTCTGGAAATGCTATAACTATAAATGCAATACATTAAACATGATAAAAGTCTTTCATATTATATCTCATATTGACATTGGTGGAGCAGAACGTGTTGACATCAATATTGCGAAGTCAAAAAATCCAGAATTTGAATATCATGTAGTGGAGGTTGTCAGATCCTTTTTACACTATTAATAATAGGCTTCCTTATATTATGGAATTAAAACATGCTTTTATAGAAACGAAGATACAAGAGTGGAATGATTTGTTTCTGTTAAATCAGAAATTTATGTCTAATTTTATATTTCGTGGACAAGCTAATTCTGAATGGTCGTTAAGGACTTCGCTTGAAAGGTAATAGAAAACCATCATCCAACACCTTCACGTGACAAAGCTCTTTATTATATCTACGAGTCTGAAATGATCAAAGAGTTTAAATGGAAATTTCCTAGTTATGAGAAAAATCTAATTCCTAAGGATGGTGAATTGATTGAATGGTTGTCTATTATGCAACATTTTGGTGCTCCAACTAGACTATTGGACTTTTCCCAGTCCATGTATGTAGCTCTTTTTATGGCAATGGATAATTCCTTTTATGATAATTTTTCTATCTGGTGTATTTAGCGTTAGGTGTTTAAAACACATTACGTATTTTATTTATCGCATAGCCCAATCAATGGGCTATGCTGATGAGTTTACTTCCTAAGGCAGTTTCTATGCGAGCAATGGTTTGTGTGGTGAAGTTATGTCTGCCTGTTAGCCATTAGGAGATTTCTGAGTCTCGCTGGTTGAGCAATCGGGCGAAATCCTTTTGGGTGAGACCCTTGGCTTTCAGAATCTCACTAATGCGCTCGGCAATACCGAAAGACAAATCGAACTCTACCTTTTGCTCGGCAGATATTGCTGCGAGGCAATCACGGAATAATTTATTCAGTATCATAACGCTTAAATTTCAAATGCGCTTATAATTCGTTGTCTAGGATTTCCATCATTTCTACAGCTGTAATCACTTGCGGTTCTTTAGGGAAGTGTTTGAGATTACCTGTTACTAAGAAGGAGTCTTCCTTGCTTAGGCAGACTACATAGAAGACTCGGTCGTCCTCATCTGGCATGGTGCCATCATAAGGAAAACGGGACGAATCAATGCCGTATTGCTTAAAAAAGTTCAATAACTCATGGATTCTGATTTCACTTAGATGAAATTTTGACCTATTTAGTACATCAAAGTACTCATCCAAGATTTCGTCATTATACAATGGCTTAATTTTACCACTGAGCATACTGTTGATGACCCTTCTTGTTGCTGACGAAGGGTTCTTAGTTATAAACGAGGACACGATAATGTTCGTATCAATGACTGCATATACCATTGCGTTCTTTTCTTAATCGTCTGACTTCTCTGATTTCTTCATTGATCTCATCAAGTGACATATCAATGTTATTCTCTCTTGCTGTGTCACACATGTATTGAAACGCAGCCTTTGCTTTTGCAGTCACTTCATCTTCTTCTTCATTCTTTGCCTGAATGGAGAATGGAATGCTCTTACTGCGAATTACTGCCTTAACAAAGATGTTGATGGCGGTATTCGCACTCATACCGAATTGCTCGCAGAGTTTATCAAACTGTGCTTTCTGCTGGTTGTCCATACGGACTGTCATTGCTGTCTGTGCCATAAGCTTATAATGTTTAATTGATAATCATTCTGATTGCAAATATACATCATTATGACGTAAATTGGTGCGACAGCATTAATAATTTAATAAAGATTAATAGTTGAATGAATGATATAACTGCTTTTTTCGCTTTCCTGAAGTATTGCCTTGGATATAAGATTCCTTACCGTTAAAGAAGGAGTCTTTCGAATCCCTCCGTCTCCCTTTAGATAAGATTAGCTGCACTCGGCAATTTGAAAGCAAACTTTCATTGCGCTCATTTGCAAAATCTTTAGCCAAAGGGAGTTTTTTCGAAAACCTACCTTCAATAGTCTTTACGACCCTTTCGGTTCCCCTTACAGGGGACAGAAACCTTCCTTACCCTTAAGGAAGGCTCCACCTCTCACCCCGACCCTCTCACCCTCAGGGAAGAGGGAGGAAACCGCTCCTCCTCGTCGCTCGGAACCGCTACGCTCTAAGGTTGGCGGGGCATCAAAGCCCTCGCCATGTTGTGCAGGATGGACCGTCTGGGAATAGCAGTCTATAGTTTACAGTTAATAGTTATAGTTTATGATTGATTTCGTGGTTATTTGCTGATAACTTGCAGATTTCTTGTTAATTGCTTGGTGGTTTCGAGAAAAAAGCGTAACTTTGGCGGCAAGTTATATAAATTAAATAATAGGAGATAGGATTATGGCATTAGCAATTAGTGGTATCCCAATGCTGACAGGTGATGAGGCTTTAGCTTTCAGAGAAAAAGCTGAAGAAACATTGAAGAAGCGTGGTAGCATAGATTTCTCAAAGCAACGTGCTGAGATGAAGGCTATTTTGGCAAAAGCTAAATTTTAAGTTAGTATTATGGGATTTTTAGCAGATAAAACGGTGTTTTCACCATTGACAAAAGAAATATTGGAAGAATCTATTTCATTTTCATGTGGCAATGAAGACTTGGATGGATTCTTCCATAATGATGCTGTGTCTTATGCCGACAACTTGTTTGGTAAATCTTACTGCTATTATCTTGAGGAATCCAAGGCTGATATCGTATGTGCCTTTACGGTCTCAAATGCCAGTATTTTCACAAAATACTTGCCTAATGCGAGAAAGAAAAAGGTTGGAAAGCATGTTCCTCATATAAAACAGGATTTGATATATCCTGCTGTACTTATAGGAAGATTGGGAATTTCGACAAAATTTCAGCATCTTCATATCGGGACAGAAGTAATGGACTTTATTAAGTCCTGGTTTGTTGAGCCATATAATAAAACGGGATGTCGTTATTTGGTAGTTGATGCCTATAATGAAGATGTGCCTGTGGCATTTTATAAGAAGAATGGTTTTGATTTTATGTTCAGCACAGAAGAGCAGGAAAAATCATATAGAGGTATTGTTTCTGATAAGCCATTAAAGACTCGTCTAATGTACTTTGATTTGATACTTATCAAGTAGGTTAAAAAGCAATGTAAAATACACCGATAAGTGTAACTGCTTGCAATATGCTTGGTATGCTGTATTGGTGATATAGCCAGGAATAAAATATGAGAAATGAGGGTAAGCAGTCAATTTAGGTATTGCCTTGGATATAAGGTTCCTTACCGTTAAGGAAGGCTCCACCTCTCACCCTCAGGGAAGAGGGAGGAAACCGCTCCTCCTCGTCGCTCGGAACCGCTACGCTCTAAGGTTGGCGGCCCATCAAAGGTCTTCGCCATATTTTGCGGGATGGGACCGCCAGGCTAAAGGTGGATAGGATTATTGAAGTGCTGGTTTCGTGGTTATTTGCTGATAACTTGCAGATTTCTTACTTTTTTCTCATCAGGATTGTTGTAATCCGCTATGGAAAAGCCATTGTTCTTTTTATAGGCAAAGCGTATTTTGACCGTTTTCTTGTCAAAGGTTACCTGGAGTCCTGGGTAGAACCTGTATCTGATATTTTCATACCACAGTTCTTGTTCTGAAGCCTTCTTCATGGAATCCATCCTCAGAAAGATTCCAATCTTTTTCTTTTCCCATATAGTGTGCAAATACTTTCATATCATTCTTTTTTTATTCATATGTTTGTGTTTACTTTTGTGTTTGCATTTGTGTCAGCAAATCGTATCCAGCCGTTCCTTCACTTTTTCTTCTTCATTTGCACCCTTTGTTGATAATCTTAAGAGTTGGAGATGATATGATTTGAAGATGTGGTCCTTTAGGGCGTCACGACTACTTTGTACGGTTCCTTTATGGTGATAGGCATAACCATCGATTTCTATACCGAGTAATGGTTGCTTGGTAGCCCGATTTATGATCAGGAAATCTACATGGGTATTGAAATTGCCTGCATAAATTCTTTCTTCTTCACTCATTAAGTCTGTTTGCCTGAAGATTGAACGCAAAGGGATATGGCATAATACATGGAGACAGGAATACTTCCGGTCACTTTCAAGTATACTTTTGATCAGAGAATACGCAATGTTCTCAGAAGCATACTCTGAGATTTTCGGATGGCTTTCCAAGAATGCAATGCGCATATCAGTATATTGACTATAGAGATAGTCAAAGATAGAAAACACCTTGCTGTCTACAACCTTACAGTTTAGTTTACACTCTCTCTGAAATGTTATGATTGCTCTTGAAGTGAGTCCATTCCAATTTGAGGTTTTCCAATTCCAACCTTGAAGTTGCCTGTTGATTCTTTAAATCAAAGACTTTGTCTAATTGCAAAGAAATTCTTTGAATCTCTTTTTCAACAACAGTTTTTTCCTCTTCTTCTATTCCCCAATCTTTTACATTCTCTGGTATTGGGGTTTGTCCTTCCTTGATAAAGGTCTCCTTATTATCATGGCTTCCCAAAGGTCTTTTGCCTTTGAGATGTTATGCCGATTCGTGATGACAGGCTTAGGAATCTTATAGCTGTTGAGGTAACTGGTTTTGATGACGGATAGGGCTTTTTCCTTATCTAGCACCTTGTCATTTAAGTGATCTTTTTCCATTTTCATTGTTTTTCCTTTCTATTTTTTTGCAAAATTAGCTGAATGGTAAGAAAAATAGTTGCTCTGGAGAAAATATTCTCGACCTATGAAACGAACTTTCATAGCTACCCAGTAACTTTGCACCAGAATACAGAATCAGGCACAAAGTATATGAGTGTCAATTGTTTTACTTTTAAAATATCAGACAGATGAATACGGCATTAAAGATGAAATTGGAGGAAATGAACAGACGTTTGAATGAGGCTCTTGATACTGACCTCTTCGAAGAATCTGAGTCTGAATTTAATGAATTTCAGGCTGAGGTAGATTCCTTTGAGAGAGAGTTGGAGGAGATATCGGAGTTCAGGCAGGATCATCTGCAGCTTTCTGAGCTGAAGAAGATTGGTGCCATCCAGAAGAAAATCCGGCAGGTGAAGAATGGGTATAATTTTTATGACCCTGAGTATGAGAGAAGTGTTATGTTTCCTAATGGTGAGGACGAAGAAGAGGATGATTTCTTCATTTAAAGATGACTGATGGGAAATAGACCTTATTTGAGAACCATATTGGGAGGAACTGACTTCAAAAGTCTTTCCCTCATGAAGAAAATTATATGTATTAATGTAGTGCTATTATGGTTATGCAAACGTCATGTAAGAAAGGTATGGAGCAGATGGACTTGCTCCAAGCCTTCGAGATTATCGTAGACAAGGCCAAGGGTTCTTCACTTGGTGAGAAGTTCTATCAGGAGTCAGACCCATATCTTGGATTTGTTTCTGACAAGTTGTGTATCTCCAAGCGTGCCAGTGCCATCATGGCATTGTTTGCCGACAGGTGTGATGACAATCACATCCAGTTTTCTGACTATACGGATTTTCTGGATTGCAGAATCCTTAGCTTGCTTCGATATTCCAAGGAGACAGAGGAACTTGTTGACAAGGAATATGTCTGCCGGAGTAAGGATGAAGGTCTTTACTACTGCATCCCCATGGAGGTGATGGAGGCATTTCAGCAGGATCAACGTTATATACCCTCTGATGTGGAGGAGCTTACAGCCAGGGAATTGTTTGACAAGTTCAATGAACTGTTCACAAAATGCCGTCGCAGGAAACTTGACAGGCAAATATTGAAAAAGAAGCTCAGGGCATTGGTTCGCAAGAATGAGAACCTGGCTTTTGTCAAGGCCATGTCTTCATTTGACATAGATGAGGAGGATACAGAATTTTCTCTTTTTCTGTTGTTCTGTACACTCTTTGTCATAGATGGTGATGACGATATCCGCTATCACGACTTGGAATTTCTCTACGAGGAGGGAGAGGCTGGCTGGAGATGGGCAAAGAGAGGCTTGAGCCAAGGTGACCATTTGTTCTTAGTGGAGAAGTTTATCGAGTATACCAATGATGATGGCTTTGTGGACAGGGAGTCCTTCAAGATTACAGACGATGCCAAGAAACTGCTCTTCTCTGAACTCAACCTGTCTTCCATGCGTGGTGTCCGGCCGAAGGGAGGGATGTTGTCATTTGAGGACATCAAACCCAAGCAACTGTTCTACAACAGTAAGGAACGAAAGCAAGTTGATGAGCTGGCAACACTCTTGGAGGAAGAGCACTACCAGAGTATCAGAAATCGTCTGAGGGAAACCAATTTCAGGAGTGGCTTTGCTTGTCTTTTCTATGGCGCGCCTGGTACTGGCAAGACGGAGACTGTTCTTCAGATAGCCAGGAAGACAGGGCGTGACCTGATTCAGGTGAACGTGTCAGAGGTTAAGAGCATGTGGGTTGGCGAGAGCGAAAAGAACATCAAGGGTATCTTCGATGACTATAAGCAGAAGGTGAAGCAATCTGTCAAGGCTCCTATCCTGTTATTCAATGAGGCTGATGCTATCATCGGCAAGCGTCAGGTGGGAGCGGAAAGAGCTGTGGAGAAGATGGAGAACAGTATTCAGAACATCATCCTTCAGGAGATAGAGCAGCTGGATGGTATTCTCATCGCCACAACCAATCTCGCAGAGAACATGGACAAGGCTTTTGAGCGTCGTTTCCTCTATAAAGTGAAATTTGAGAAGCCTGATTTGGCTTGCCGTTCACAGATTTGGCAAGCGATGATACCTTCTTTGGAGGATGCTGATGCTTCTTTCCTTGCTGCCCGCTATGATTTCAGTGGTGGTGAGATTGAGAATATTGCCCGTCATTACACCATTCAGACCATTTTGCATGGTAGCCCGGAGAAGATGGTCAAGTCTCTTACCGAGTTTTGCGAGAGCGAGAGGTTGGAAGGTACTAGGGCCAAGAGAAAGATAGGATTCTAATGTATAATTAAAATTAAATATCCCCGATGGAGAAGTATATATTTTTGAATTTCGATGGAGTGCTCAATACTCCTAAAGGTAAGTTTGATCAGAAAGCGATAGGCACGAATCGTCGTTTCCTTATGATTCAAAATAGTTTGCATCAATATCATTTTCCTTGGCAGAAATGATTAAGGCGGTAAATACAAAATTACGTATTTACCGCCTTAATCATTTGTTGAGAGGAGTTAAGAAGAAGGGCAGATCTTGTATTTCTTAGCAAGGTTTCTCAACCTTTCACTCACCTCTTCCCTTAGCCATTGTGGTTCCAGTACTTCCATGGTGTCCATGTTGGAGAAAATCTCCTGTTCGAAATCAAATTCTGGTTTCAGGTGATACTCAAAGATGGAGTATTCATCGGTACGCTTCATTTCCTTTTGAGACTCATGGAGAGGAAGATTACGTATGTAGTTGCTCTGGAAGGCATCTACCTTGAGCACTACCTTTTGAACTTCGGAATCCTCGTTATTGATGATTCCGAAGCAATCCTTGAAATATTCGGCCGGTTCCAAATCCTTTGGCATCTTGAAAACTTTGTCTGAGATGATGACATTTTCCATACGGTCAAGGGCATAACAACGGATATCGTTCGTGCCAGGGCTATAGGCAACCACATACCAGCGTTTCTTGAAAGCCTTCACGAAATAAGGATGGATGTCAAACTCATAATACTTCTCGGAATTGTAACTATAGTAAGAGATGAAAATGACATGGTTGTCACGCATGGCCTTGATGATGTCTTCCAGAAAGTTTCTGCCAGAAGGCATATCTTCCAAAAGGACTCGTTCCTTGAGCTTGCGGCTGTTGCCAACCATGGCATGGAGGGAGAAGGCATTGAGCATCCAACTTCGGGTACTTCCTTCATCGAAACAGTCGCCATACTCGATGTTGTAGCGGTATCCGCTGCCACATTCGATGTTTATCTCAAACAGTTCCTCGATGCTATGGATGTTGTTGATGAAGGTTCTTCGGGAGAGTTCCGTTCCCTCACTGAGGTCAGAGTCCAACCATCTGCTTTGGATTTCCTTCAGGGTGATGCCGCCCCTTTTCTTTGCCCGGTGGATGGTTTCCACGAGCCAGACATATTTGTTTAATTGGTTGATTGCCATATTATCTTGTTTTATTTTGTTTCTTAAAATTTTGGTACAAAGATAACGGAAAAGTAGGAAAATATGTTGCACAAGTTGAATTATTTTAGTAAGAACTCTATCATTTCGTCGTATTTGGCGAAAAATACACTTTCCTTTATCTTGCATAGTTTGGCATCTCTTCCTTGCAGGAAACTAAAGTACTCCCAAAATTGTTTCCTATGATGCATAAATTTGAGATGACTCATTTCATGTAGGATAATCTCGTCTATCAATTCCAATGGGAAAACCACAATCTTGGGCGGCAAGAAAATCTGTTTATAGATGGAGCATTGCCCCCATATGTTCCTCCTCTTCATTGTATATTTATTTTGTGGCAAAGGAACATATTTCCTGTGTCACAATCATTTATGGATACAACAAAGGTGGATCTTGTACAGGAGACATTGGGCACAAGTGAAGAACAACTATTGTTAATCATTCAAGCATATGAAGATGAATCAATGGGTTGACTTTGACATAGGTGATGAAGCTCAAAGTGAGTATGTTTTTTCCTATATGGGAAAGATATATAGCATAGAACTCAGTTTGAGTGTTGGCTTTGGCGATATATGGTTTGCGAATTTGTACTCAGTGACAGGTGATAAGAAACAAAAATATGTATCAAACATCAAAATTCCAACTTGTGATTTTGACAAACTCTCTTGGTTGAAACAATACTTGGAGAAACGAATGGATATGCTCTTGCTAGAGCTAAAAAATGAAGTCTCATCCGTCAGCTTCGAACCAGAGGAGATTGCCGGCTTACCCATATCTTCAGACGATAAAATCAAACTGCTTGACATGTTGCATGGTTTATGGTTTGATGTTTATAAAATGTGCCAGGGAAAATAAGAAAACAGGTTTCGTATCACTTAAAAAATGAAATAGGAAGCCAATGCAAAAAATGTGGTCGGAAGAGATTCCGCCCACATTCACCATTGAAGTATTAACTTTATAAGATTTAGATTTATGCTATTCAACTATAAGGAACATCGGATTTTTGCGTTCTCTGATACTCATGGGATGCACAATCGGCTTCATATCCCAGAAGAAGCTGATATCCTGCTTTGTGCTGGCGATGTAGTGCCTGGCTTTGGCAAGGATGGCACAGAGGACTTCTTTTCCTGGTTGTTAAGCCATCCCGCCAAACTTTATATTTTTGCCGCAGGTAATCATGAGCTGTTCTTGGAAGACAGCTTAGAGCAGACAATTTCGCTTTTACCTAAAAAGGTAGTTTTCCTTCATGATTCCTCCTTTGAGTTTGATGGGATAAGTTTTGGGAATATATCCATGCGAAGCCTGCAAAGTAAGGAGCAAAATATCCACCTTGCTGGCAAAATGGACTTCCTGAAAACCCATATTCCACCGGAAGGCATACTTGACGAGGGTAGGGGAAGCCTTCCTCTTTTGTTAGAGGTCTATCGTTCTCAACCTCGTTTTCATGTCTTTGGTCATGCTTATTCTTGTGGAAATCAAAGCAAGAGTGGTGCTTTTACGGAGTTTTACAATGTCTCACAGTTTAATGAACTTAAAAACCAAGATGGAGGTCAATAGAGAATGGTTTCCACCTTGGTGACAAGTCTTTTAAATATCAGTCAAAGAAATGCCTGTAGTCATCCGAGTAGGTTTATGGTTGACGTTTTTCGTATTTCTGAATAAGTATCGTAAAATGCAAATCAACTACACAGGAACTTACCTCTCTCGTACCAAAGATTAATTTTCCTTTTCCTGCCAACATTTGGAACTCACTCTTGATATTTTCTTCCTCCTTCAAAGAAAGAGGATGAAGTGAGGACACCTTACATAATACGACTAGCTTCTGCAGATTAAAAAACTCATTGTCAGAATCCATCTCGATGTACTTTATCAGTTTCTTCAGGTAATCCACTCTGCTGCTTTCTCCATAAGTATGAGTCTCCATGTTGGTTAGCAACATAGAGAAACCATCATAGATGAAGTCTATGTCATGAAAAGTGATGTCCTTTCCACCCATGAACTTATCTCGGAGGCCTTCATATTTTTCTCTATAGTCTAAATGGCACAGATTAAAAATATCTTTGAAGGCTATGATATTTTTATAAAATTTTTATAAGGTGTGTTGAAATATCCTCAAGACATGAACCACCACAAAGATATACGTATATCAGAGAGCGTAGAATCTCACTATGTTGATAATCAAACACTGTACATCTCAATCCCAAGGTGGAATCTATGGTTTGAGCTAAAAAAGCATCAAATGGCTCCATAATTGAAAAAAAGTCCCCAAAAGGAGTGTGTTTCTTAGATTTTATTTGTATTTTTGCCGTGTCACTCAGAGTTTTATTTGTTTTTAAATGCAACACTAAGACAAGTGAGATTTCTGACATGGCAAAAAACTAATCAACTTTTTGTTGCTCAGGTTCTTATAAATAATATTGAATTATAGTGTTGCGGAAATTAGGTTATTATGACAACATCAGACAAACAATTTGATTCGCAGTTTGATAAAGTTGAGAATCTTGTACACTATCCTTGGATAGGTTGCAACTATGCTTCGGCACCAAAGCGTGTGCTTATCATGGGTGACTCGCACTATACGGTGAATGATGAAGGCGAATTCTGCCCAGAGGAATATGATAGATGTGTTACAGACAAGGAGTATACAAGAGGAATCATTAATTGTGCAATAGAAAAAGGTGGCTGGAAATTCCATACTAACCTTCAGAAAACATTCTTGGATGAAAGCGACATGGATGTCGAGGGCTTTTGGAACAAAATAGCTTCTTATAACTTCATACAGGAGCCTATGAAAGGCACACATGAGGTGCCCTCCTTGGCTGATTACGAGACGGCATGGAAGTGCTTAGCTGATGTCGTGCAGATCATCAAGCCAGATGTTTGCATATTTGTTGGTCTAAGAAACGACAAAGGCATGAATATTCTTGACGAGAAAGGTGTGAAGTATTCTATCCAAACATTGGATGAAAAAATCAACAACTCTTATCCTAAGAAAGGTGAACTGCAATTTGCTAACGGCTACAAGCTGCCGTTCTATATGATTCATCATACATCTTTGGGATATAGCCCTCAGCTTTGGTACGACTTCTTGAATAAAGAGATTCCAGAGGTTGTCAGCTTTTTGGATAAGTAAAAAATAACGTGAGTGACGTATGACGACACAGGAAAAACATTTGGGTAAATATCGATTGCCGACAGAATGGCTGCTATCGCTACAACATCTCCAATTCAGAAAGTCTTGGTGATGGATAATTGTTACGCTGGCTGCTCGATGCATATTCTACAGCCAACACGTTGTCGCAAAACACGTCGCTTAAAGACCGTAAAATCTTGAAAAACGGATAAAAAACTGAGGGTGTGTCATAAGTCCATGACACGCCCTCAGTTTTACAAAGCCGATTACTTTTTCCCACTTTCCGCATCTTCCGGTATTGGCCAGTTTTCTGATGGAGTACGCATTTCCTTCATCACCTTGTCAAAACCGATTACCATTTCCAGATATTTCTTGGCGAGATTATGCTTCTCTTCCGGATCCTCTAGCAGATTGTAGAGTTCCAGCGGCTTGTTTGGCTTAATGTTTAATATTTTACTTTATCATCAAACTCCACATGTACTTCCAGGTTGAACTCACGGACATATATGAGGTCGTATAATGAGAAGTAGCAATGATCGTATAGATTATGAAAGGGCTGTATAAGATGCATATCTTTCGACCATTCTCTATCCAGTCCCTCATTCCAATTGTCGTTCTCAATTTCCATCCCCAACCAATTCTCCAATTTCTCATTGATACTTTGCTCAGAAGGCCGCTCTCTACTGAATCGGAGCGGCCATGCGCAACCCTCATCATAGAGTGTATTGAAACCTCCACATGTGAGAGTATCCCACACCTGTTTTGCCGTTTCTGTCTGAATGGGGTGATGTGCAGGATATTCGTAACCAAGGAATATCTTTCCTTCCACCTCAAAATCTCCAGAAATGTCCTTACAATCCAGGTATTCTTGATAAACTGCCATCGTCCGGTGATAAAGCTGCGTACATGCCTTTCGAAGTGCATCATTGAAACCGATGAGGAGCTGCTTCGCCTCATCGTCATACACATTCAATTGCCATAGTACGTTGCAACGCTTTTTGAGCAAGTGCTTCATCACAAACTTTTCTTCATCCGAGTATCGGCAATACTCGTTTATTCTTGCAATGTCTTTCTCCAGCATGACTATGCGAGAGTCTTCAAATACATGTTTTATGTCCATATCTTAATTCCATAAATTACGGTTATACTTGTAGTAAAACAATCCTTTATCCGTTAAGAATCTTAATGACTCTGTTCTCTTTAGTTCAGCCACTGTCTCCGGGTCGAAGAAAGCTCCATACTTGTCTTCCCAGGATTTCCCATGATACATAAGCAAGTTCTAGTTGTACTCAGTATTCAGTACACCGTCAAAATCGAGAAAAATTATTTTCTTCATACACATTATTTATTGGATAATGAGAGATGTACCAATCCAAAAAGAGTGCTTCACGGTATGAACCCGTGAAAGCAACTCCCTTGTAGTGCTATTGTCATTTTTGTGACAAAAAACATTAGAATGAGTTGTAAGAGTTATAGTAGTTCCCTGGCAATCCAAGCACAAGCTTCTGCGTCAGCCAGGGCATTATGGTGTTGGGTTAGGTCGTACCCGCAATAAGCAGCTACGGTTTGTAGTTGGTGGTTGGGTAGGAGAGATCCCAACTTCCTTCTGGAGGCTCGGCATGTGCAATGGAACTCATAATCGGGATAGTCCATCTGATACATTTGAAACACAGACTTCAGGCATCCCTCGTCAAAGGGAGAGTTGTGAGCCACCAATGGCAATCCCTCAATCTTTGGCTGAATCTCAGCCCATACCTCTGGAAATACCCTGGCGTTCATGGTATCCTCCATGGTTAGTCCATGTACCCTTGTATTCCAATAGGAATAATACTCAGGCTCTGGCTTGATGAGACTGTAGTAGCTATCCACAATCTCACCATCCCTTACTATCACAATGCCCACGGAGCAAACGCTGGTTCGTTGCTGGTTGGCAGTCTCAAAATCTATCGCTGCAAAATTCTTCATGAGTGCAAAGTTACTAATTTTAGATGTATTATCCAAATTTTTAATATTTATATATCCATACTGGTATGCCATTTTCCTTGGCAATTTCTATCATGTGCTTGGTTTCATGAAAATTTGAGAGAATTGTAGAAAGAAGTTTCCATATATATTATAGAGATGGCAGTTGTAGGCGTTTGTGAAGATGCTTGCAGCTGCCTTTTCTTTTTGTATCTTTAGGGTGTCGAAATTCAAAATTAAAGTTGTACCTTTGCACCCAAGTTGAGATTACAGAAATGAAAAAGGAACGTGAAACGGCAAACAAATATCGTCAGCAAGCTCTTGAAGGAGATTTAATGGCGATGAACAACATGGGTGTCTGCTATGCGCAAGGCATCGGTGTTGTGGAGGATCATGTGATGGCATTTCAGTGGTACATGAAGGCTGCTGAACTGGGTGATATTTACGCATGCTACAATGTGGCAGAATGCTACTACCAGGGAGATGGAGTGGAACAGGACTTCGAAAGAGCTCTTCATTGGTATCTGATTGCAGCAGAGAAAGGAGATGTACAATCACAGGTTAACGCTGCCAATGCATTTTACCTGGGTCAGGGAACTAAAGAAGACCACGTAAAGGCTCACCAATGGTGGCTGAAAGCTGCTCAAAGGGGACATCTTCAGAGCCAAAAGAATGTAGGTGCCTACTATTGGAATGGAGATGGAGTAGAGAAGGATGACAGTTGGGCTGCCTTTTGGTATGAAATGGCAGGTCAGCAAGGTGATCCACAGGCTCAGTTCTCTACCGGATGGTTCTATATGACCGGTACGGGCGTTCAACAGGACAAGCGCAAGGGACTCAAATGGATTCACAGAGCCACTGCCCAAGGATTTGAGCATGCCAAACAATGGTGCAGGGACAATGGGTACAGTATATATTAATAATGTAGTGAAACAAATGAAGACAGATTTACGATTGATACAAGAGCAGCAGCCTCTCATACACAACATAACCAATTATGTGGCTATGAACTTTGTCGCCAACAGCCTATTGGCTATTGGAGCATCACCTATCATGGCGCGTGCCGAGGAAGAAGTGGAGGAAATCAGTAGCAAGAGCAATGCCTTGGCTCTCAACCTGGGCGTTCCGGAAAGCACCACTGCTCACTCGATGATACTGGCAGGGGAAGCTGCCATGAAAAAAAGAATTCCTATCGTATTTGATGTGGTTGGAGTAGGAGCCACCCGCTTTCGTATGGATATAGCATCACAGATTATCCTCAGGTGTCACCCTACAGTCATCAAGGGAAATGCCAGTGAGATTCAGGCATTGTACTCTCACCAGATAGGCATGCAGGGAGTGGACAGTCACCAGGAAACCTATGAGGTTGAGAAACAGGCTAAGAAACTGGCTCAGCAACTTTCCTGTATCATAGTTGTAACTGGAGCCATAGACTTCATCACGGATGGCGAAAGAATGGCTTATGTTCATGAAGGACATTCCATGATGAGCAAGGTTACTGCAATGGGATGTACTGCCACTGGTATCGTTGGGGCATTTCTTGCTGTGAACTCCGATCCTCTGGAAGCATCTTTTCATGCCATGAAAGCTATGGGAATTGCCGGAAAAAGGGCAGCTTCCCAGTCTAGAGGCAATGGTAGCATGATGATTAACTTCCTCGATGAACTCTGCAATCTTGTGGCTGATGTCTAGGATTGTCAGAATCAAGAGACGTTCCTTCATGAAAAGCTTCATTGCAATCAATCTCTTTGGCATGATTGTTACTTGCGAAGAGCTTTCTAAAGTGGAACTCAACCATGAGCTCATACATACGGCCCAAGCAAGGGAGTTGTTGTATATCCCATTCTACCTCTGGTACATCTATAGAATGGTTTTTCTTATATCTCAGATATCGGGATTGGATGCGGGCATATTACAACATCAGGTTTGAAAAGGAAGCCTATGCTCACCAAGAAGACCTGGAATATTTAAATCGAAGGAAGCATTATTGCTATAGATGATGTTACGTGGTGCCATAATCTTGCTATTCCCCAGTTTTTTGGGGAATAGTTCTACACCTTTTCCCCAAATTCCACAGGGGTAATTTATGGCGCACAAATTATAAGTCTCTGTATATCAAGCTTATCATCTTTTCTATTATCTTTTGGCATGCAGGTTGCAACTATGAATAGCGGGTTCGATAATGAATCCACAAAACAGAGTAAATAACAATAAATAGTAACAATTTAAAACAGATAAGATTATGAAGAAGTTCGTTTTTGCAGCTATCGCAGCTATGGTAATGGTTTCAGTAAGCAACGTATTTGCATCAAGCAAAATGATGATAGATAATTCTGAAGTAGTTCCAGTTGATACAGTAGCACCTGAAACTCCAAAGGATTCAGCAGAGATCAGCACACCTGTTTTGCCTCAGGCTGGTACAGAAGATTCAACAGAGCAGGCGACTCCTGCAGAGACAACAGCAGAGTCTGTAGAAACAACCCAATCTGAGCAGCCAGCTGAGGTTCAGGAGACTCCACAGAAGAACGCCCAGCAGGAGTCAACAGAGATAGAACAGGCTGCTGTTTCAGAGTAACAAATATCTGATTTTCAATATAATTAAAACGCAGAGGTCTGCTGGCAGTAATGCCGGCAGATTTCTGCGTTTAATTTAATACATCTAATTATTCTTTAAAAAACTTGATAACCCATCTTATAATAAAGTAAATTATGTATTTTTGCATATTATAATTAAGATTAAAGCTATGACAAAGAATACAATGGCAAACAAACTTCCAAGGAAGTTGATTCAAAAGATGGAAATCGTGGGTGAGCAGATTAAGCTTGCCAGATTACGGCGCAACCTGAGCATGGCGCAAGTTGCAGAAAGGGCAACATGCTCGGAAGTTACACTTTGCAAGGTAGAAAAGGGATTACCAACGGTTTCCATCGGAATTTACCTTCGTGTACTCTATGCTCTTCAGCTGGATGATGACATCTTGCTCCTGGCAAAGGATGACAAACTCGGAAGGGCATTGCAGGATATGGGACTGAAGAATCGTCAACGAGCATCTAAAAAGGAGTAGGAATGGAACGACTGTTTGTTTTCGCTGATTTTAACTGGCTCGGCAAAGCGGAGCTGGTAGGGGAGTTGTGCTATGAAAAAAACTGCCAAAATCTAGGATTTCGTTAGGAATCTTTAAGTTTTTCACCAAAGGCTGCTGCAATGTGGGCTAAATTTGCTATGGAAAAACAAGGGAGGATGAAAGGATATTGAATGGATTATAGCATGAAAATAGTTAAAGAAATATATAAAAGTCAAGTTTATTGCGTAAAAAACAAGACTTTTATTAACTTTGCACTCGAAAATAGGAGATAAACATGGTTATAGCAAGTCTGATAAAGGAAAAATTGTCATTGACCCCTGCAGGGGTCGTATTGACAACAAGAGATTTTGGGGTGGAGATGCGGTATCAGCCGGCACTTGCCAAAGCTCTCAACCGTCTTGTGCACCAAGGCGAACTGCAAAAGATAGCAAAGGGAAAATACTATATTCCGAAGAAGACCATTTTTGGAAATCTGAAACCTGCAGATTCTGAACTTGTAAAAGACTTTCTGGAGCAAAATGGCAAGATTGTAGGCTACATTACCGGAACTGCCGCATTTGCATCCCTAGGGTTGACTACACAGATAAGCTCATCCATCCTTGTCGGCACAAATAAATATCGGAGACCTATCACAAGGAATGGCGTGAAAATATCTTTCTTGTTACAAGAGAACGCCATAACATCAAGCAATATTCCACTACTTAGAATATTGGATGCTCTGCGCCTTATAAAGGACATTCCTGCCACTTCACCAGATGAATGTGTGACGAATATTTGCAAAGCAATCAATACTCTTTCAATGGAACAGAAGCAAGAATTGGCAGAACTATCCTTGGCATACACACCTTATGTAAGAGCTTTGCTTGGAGCCATCTACGAGAACATGGGGCTTGAAACGGAAACCATCAGTAAAACATTGAATGGAGTGACCAGCTACAAGTTGCCAGTCTCCGACAAAGTATTATCAAACAAAAAAAACTGGAACATCATATGAGATTACATGAAAACAGGGATTTGTTCTCTGATGCATTGCAAGCAGCATCGCAACCTGTAGAAGATGGAGGACTCGGCATTATGAGTATCTTTATAGAGAAAGACTATTGGATTTGTCGATCGTTGTCTTTGATGGCTGCGAACGACAAGGATAACCGTGCCATTTTCAAAGGAGGAACAAGTCTTACAAAAGCATATGGTATCGGTAGTAGATTCTCAGAAGACATAGATATTGCTATCTCTGAGGCATGGACGCTCAGCGGCAACCAATTGAAGATGCTGATCAAGAGAACAGCCAAAAGCATGACGAAAGGTCTGCAGGAAATGGATATGCCTGGTTTTACGAGCAAGGGGTCTCACTATCACAAGGCATACTATTCTTATCCACGAGCCATTGATACATTACAAGTAGGTGCTATCAAAGCAGGACAGTTGCTTGTCGAAATCAATTCATTTGCCAATCCATATCCTTTTCAGAAATGTAAACTGCAAAGCTTCTTGACCGAGTTCTTGCAAAAGACAGGCAACGAGAACTTGATAGAGGAATATGATATGCAACCTTTCGAGGTGAATGTTCTCGACAGGCGTAGGACATTGACAGAAAAATTGGTGTCATTACTTCGGTGTTCCTTGGCCGACAACTACATGTCGGAGTTGACAGCCAAGATACGTCATTTCTATGATTTGCATTTCCTCTTGAATGATGCTGAGACACAGGACTATTTGAAAAGTGACGCTTTCAAATTGGACTTCAGCAACTTGTTTGCACAAGACCAACAAAGATTTGACAAGCCCGAAGGATGGCAAAACAAAGACATTATGGATTCTCCTATCATCAGTGACCTGCATAATGTATGGTCAGTGTTAAGCAACGTCTATGCAAAAGAACTTCCTGACCTTGCCTACAAAGATATACCGACTATTGAGAGTATCGAAAATAGCATGGAGCAGTTGATTTCGTATTTGCCAAAATATTCAATAGCCATGACAAGGAAGGTAAAGCTATAGATACCAGCAAGAGAAACAAGTATGTCCACCAGCTTCATGTCATCAAGGACGCAGAGATTATAGGAAAATACTCCGATGCAAGTTGGGTGTTAAAATGGTAAGAAAGGAGATTATTTATGTCACTAAAGAAGATATTCAGATGCCAGGATTGTGGGTACGAGACCGAAGTATATGAGGGACGTGGCTTCATGGGACAGCATATCGAAGCCATGTCTTGTCCTGACTGCAGAAACATAGTACCTCTTGTGGTGGGTGGAGTAATTGGTGATGCTGCACCTAGTTTTAATTCTCTTGTAGGAAGGCTATGTCTAAGATGTGGTTCTGACAGGATTCACAGGTGGGATATGCATACTTGCCCAAAGTGCGGGAGCAAGATGCAACCCACTGGCGAAGAAGAGTTTTGGACATGAAAATTCTAGCCTATATTTACCTCTTTGATATTTTGCTGAAAATTACTTCTCCTCGTCTGAACGGTTTGACGAATCTCATATTTAACCTCCATGCCAAGGATATCCATGATTTTTTCAACCGTCGATAGGGAAGGCATGCACAATTCATTATAGAAATCATGACTATAGAAGAAGCTATCAAACAAAGACATAGTGTACGAAAGTACATACACAAACCTCTTTCAACTGAGGTAGTTAGAGCACTTGAAGAAAAAATCTTGGAGTGCAACAAAGAGGGTGGCCTTCACATACAACTGGTTACCCAAGAAACCAAGGCATTCTCCGGCATTATGTCATATGGAAAATTCCATGGCGTGGAGAACTATCTCGTAATGGCAGGGCAAAAAGACGACGATCTTGATGAGCGTATTGGCTATTATGGCGAACAGCTTGTGCTGCTTGCCCAAGCCCTAGGACTCAACACCTGCTGGGCAGGATTAAGCTATCGCAAGGTGAATGAAGCCTACAAGATAGAAAAAGGGGAGAAGTTGACATGCATGATTGCCTTGGGATACGGAGAGTCACAAGGGATTAGTCACAAAATCAAGACCATGAAACAGGTGAGCAATGCAACCAGCAATTCTCCTTCATGGTTCCGAAAGGGCGTGGAAGCAGCTCTTCTTGCTCCCACTGCCATCAATCAGCAAAAGTTCTCATTCTTCCTGCAAGACCAGGAAGGTACAAAAGCTGGTTGTAAACCCAAAGTTCTTGCCAAGAGAGGCTTCTCAATGGTAGGATATACCAAGATGGACCTCGGTATTGCCAAGCTTCACTTTGAAATAGGAGCAGGAAAGGAAAACTTTAAGTGGGTGGTAAAGAAAGGATGAGAGACTTCACGGAAATATGGCAACTTCAAGATACCATCATTACAGCAGTCAACGCATGCGGTTATGGTGTCTGGGATTTGCATGCTACCAGTTGGGGATTTCATCTGGAGTTAACAGAACATTTGGATGATGCAGAAATCTGCAATATCTGCAGTCAACTTCCGCTTTCTGGAGATTATGAAGGAGAAGGCACAAATGGTTCTGTTCTAAGTTTGTACAACTACTGATTATTGATGTTCAAAAATAAAAGATAGATTATTATGCAGATATTATTGGCAAATGCAAAAATCATGTTTGATAAGGCAGACAGGAAGCCTATCTCCGTGCCACTCTTCCAATCAGTTGCCAATTATAGTTCGTTGTCTAGGATTTCCATCATTTCTGCTGCAGTAATCACTTGCGGTTCTTTTGGAAAATGTTTGAGATTTCCTGTTACTAAGAAGGAGTCTTCCTTGCTCAGGCAGACTTCGTAGAAGACTCGGTCGTCCTCATCTGGCATGTTGCCATCATAAGGAAAACGAGAAGAATCAATTCCGTTTTCCTTAAAAAAGTTCAATAACTCATGGATTCTGATTTCACTTAGATGAAATTTTGACCTATTTAGTACATCAAAGTACTCATCCAAGATTTCGTCATTATACAATGGCTTAATTTTACCACTGAGCATACTGTTGATGACCCTTCTTGTTGCTGACGAAGGGTTCTTAGTTATAAACGAGGACACGATAATGTTCGTATCAATGACTGCATATACCATTGCGTTCTTTTCTTAATCGTCTGACTTCTCTGATTTCTTCATTGATCTCATCAAGTGACATATCAATGTTATTCTCTCTTGCTGTGTCACACATGTATTGAAACGCAGCCTTTGCTTTTGCAGTCACTTCATCTTCTTCTTCATTCTTTGCCTGAATGGAGAATGGAATGCTCTTACTGCGAATTACTGCCTTAACAAAGATGTTGATGGCGGTATTCGCACTCATACCGAATTGCTCGCAGAGTTTATCAAACTGTGCTTTCTGCTGGTTGTCCATACGGACTGTCATTGCTGTCTGTGCCATAAGCCTAAAATGTTTAATTAATAATCATTCTGACTGCAAATATACATCATTATGGCGTAAAATATTGAGATAGTATTAATAATTTAATAAAGATTAATAGTTGAATGAATGATATATGCGTAAGGGCAATAGGTTTAAGAGTGGCTAAGCTCATATTGACATTATTACTGACAGCAAGGTTGCTTTAATTCATCTAATTATTCGTTTAAAAAAAGGGCTAGCCCCATAATCAGGACTAGCCCCCAGTTTTAATTATTTTCTCGATGCAATGAATGTATCTTGAAAGCTGCATAGCACTTCAAGAAAGATTACTTAACCTCAATGTGCTTAACATCGTCTTTCTTCTCCTCCTTGGCTATCTTAGGAATCTCAATCTTCAAGACACCGTCACTGACCTCAGCGGAAATCTTCTCCTGATCAGCATCCTCTGGCAAAGCATAACTCTGAGAGTAGCTGCTGTAAGAGAACTCACGACGCAAGTAATGCTCTTCCTTCTTCTCCTCCTTCTTCTCATCCTTGTTCTCGATGGATACATTCAGATAGCCATCCTTATCGATGTTCATCTTGACCATATCTTTCTTCAAACCAGGAGCTGCAACCTCCATCGTATAAGCTGTAGCACTTTCCTTGACGTTGACTGCAGGAGCTGTTGCGTTCATGTGTGGCATCAAGCCTGTATCAAAGAAGTTGTCATTAAACCAACTGTTCAACCAATTTGAAACACTGTTATTTCTACGAGCTAACAACATCATGTAAAACCTCCTAATTCTATTTTTCTCGTCCTCTCTTCGCCTTCCGGCTCAGTCGGGATTTCTCATTGTTTTTAATTTATCCTTTTTAATAACGATTGCTTCGGCTTACGAGACTCAAGGATTTCTAGAAACCCTCAACTGTCATTACTTAGGGTTCTTGTCGTTCCCCTTGCCCTTTCGGCTTCGGCTTTCACTCTATGTAGGAGCAAGTTACGTGCCAACCCGGTTTGTAGATTTGGAGTAAACAGTTTTTGCCAATTTTGACTAAATATTCTGCAAAATTGACAACAATGGATAATTAATTTAAACTTTGCTGCTAAAACTTCATGCTTTTTAAACCTGTTTTTCAATCCATGCCATCAGTACTGCTACAGCATACTGCTGTTCTTCTCCTGTCAGCTGTCTTCCGGCAGGTATATGATGCCATTTGAAGAAACAACCACGGCAACAGCAGCCTGTAGCATGCTGGGCAATGAATACAGGATGCCCTCTCATCGGTGTCTGCTTGCCGTCATTGGGAATCACGGCAGGAGCAAGGCGTTTGGCAACGAAATCCTCCGCATGCTTACGGATGGTAGCCAAACCCTTTTCTGCAATATATTCCTTATCCTTCTTCGAGAGATGGAATCGGCTGCGAAAAGCTGATTGGGAAAGTCTTTCAAACAAATCAGTCAAGTCATACTCTTTGTCTGGAGAAGTATCGCTTTCCATGTCTTCTGAAGAGATAGAGTCTTTCTGATGATCCTCTTCCTCCTCAGGAAACAAATTGAGTTCTACATATTTTGCTTGGTTAACTTTTGATTCTTTTTTCATTTCTATTAGCCTCCTATATCTATGAATCTCCTATTAATATTAATGGATATCAGACTCTTACGCTGCAATTTCATTACTTCTTGAATTTTCATACCAAGTAGTGTATTATATTGTACTTTTCCTGCAAAGTTAACAAAAAAATCTAGATTACGTAAGAAAAGGTGTAATATATTGTTCTTTTTATAAAAGATTATAAGTTTCTGAGATTTTTCTTGGTTTTTTGCCTTTGAATATTGTTTTTTTCTTAACTTTGCATGCACAATTCATTATAGAATAGCAGTTTATAGTTTACAGTTAATAGTTTATAGTTTACGGTTGATTTCGTGGTTATTTGCTGATAACTTGCAGATTTCTTGTTAATTGCTTGGTGGTTTCGAGAAAAAAGCGTAACTTTGCGGTTAGATATTAATAAAATGAATTATTATGGCACAGGTAGCAACAATGAATCAAGCTCAATTGCAAATCCTCGATATGCTGTCATTTATCAAGACTCCTGAGGCTTTGCGAGATTTGAATAAGGTAATCTCCGATTATTTTGTTCAGATGGCTGATGCTGAATTAGATAGGATGTGGAATGAAGGAACCCTGAATGAAGAACGTATCGAGAGTTTCCGGCATCTCCATGAACGTACTCCGTACAATAAACCAATATTATAATCTTTAGGTTATGAATATTGTATTGGATACAAATAGTTTGATTATGTCAATCGCCCCTAGAAGTCCGTATCGTAAGGTGTGGAATGCTTTTCTTAGTGGCGATTATAACCTTTGTGTGTCCAATGAAATAATAGAGGAGTATTCAGAGGTTTTATCTCGTAATATATCTCCTCAAGTTTCTGAGGCCATCGTTTATGCTATATTGACTAGACCCAATGTAATTCGCAAAGATCCTCATTATACTTTTGCTTTAATTGAGGCAGATAAAGATGACAATAAGTTTGTAGATTGTGCCATTGCTGCAAATGCAAAGTGTATTGTTACAGAAGACAAACACTTTAAGGTCCTGGAAAATATTCCTTTTCCTAAAGTGGAGGTTATAGGTATAGAGGATTTTAAATGTTATTTGGATAAGTGGATATAGGTATATGTACTGGTTTTGGTATATCACCATTACAGCGTAAGGTGCTAGATAAAAATCCTGAGCGTTGGCTTTGTTAAAAGAATATAAAAGGAAAAAGCGTGCAAGCCACATCATAGTCGCCTGCACGCTTTTTTTGTCATCTAAATTTCTGATGATTTCCAATCGAACACGATGGTGTTGTCATCTTTGATATTGAAGCTCATACCTACCTTGATAATTTCCTTGCCGCTCATGGCAAAGGCATCGGCATAATGCTTGCTTTCTATCTGCTCAAGAGCCTCCTGGGCAGTCTTTCCAAACTTCAGCTCCATTACATAGATAGCATCATCCGTCTCCATGGTTATATCAATTCTCCCCTTTGACGTATGTTGCTCCACTATAATCCTGAAATTCGTGAGCAAGGCAAAGATGATATACATCGTTTGCTGGTAATGACCTTCGTAATGGGTGTTGTTGCAATAAGGCACCGTCTCCCAAAACGATTTCAGCAACTGTAATGCTTCGTCTATCTTGCGCTGTTTAATAAGCACCGACATCTTGGCGATGGTGGTATTGCACATTGCAGTCTTTGAGGTCAGATAATGAGGCAACAAACTTCTGTACAATCCAACTCTTATTTCCTTGTTGGGAATGGCTAGGGTATAGAGTTCCGTTTCTTCATCATAATCCTTGATGGTGATGTAGCCACTCTGATAGAGCAGCGGCATGATGGTGGTCATGGCTTCCGTGGCAGCATCAAAGTCATCCTTTCCGGCTTCCATACTCTCGCCCAGGTTCGCTGGCAGAAAGTTGAAATTGCGCATCATATTGATCAGATAAGTAGGAGTGCCTGATCCAAACCAGTAGGAATCAATCTTCTGCTTGGCAAAGCAGGTTAATAAGCTGAACGGATTATAAACGTCTGGAGAAGGCCATGTAAAATGATAGCCGTCATAATTATCCTTTAACTTAGCTAACGTCTGCTCATACGATAAGTTTAATTTTTCAGCAAGTGCATCTATGTCATTCCGCATTCCGTTCACCAGTTCATCTTCCGTAATTCCGCAAATGCCGGCATACGGCTCGTCCATACTGATATTGGTGATATTGTTCAATTCGCTGAAGATGCTGAGCTGAGAGAATTTGGTGATGCCTGTGAGGAATACGAAGCGGAGCAATTTCTCGCATCCTTTTAGCGGACTGTAGAAATTGCGCATGGCGTTGCGAAGTTCTTCCAGTTTTTCATCCTCGTGCACCACATCAAGCAAAGGGGCATCATATTCGTCAATCAGTATTACCACTTGCTTGCCCGTTTCCCTATAGGCAGTCTGGATAAGTGAGATGAGGCGGTCGTTGGCATCAATAGCCGGATTCGTAATACCCCATTTCTGCTCTTGTTCTGCAAGTCGCTGGTCGAAATATCTTTCCAGCTGGGCTATCTCCATGTGCTTACCCATGCTCATATCGAAATGCAGCACCGGATAGCTTATCCAATCCTTTTCTAGCTTTTCGATGGCGAGTCCTTTGAAAAGATCCTTCTTGCCTTCAAAATAGCTCTTCATGGTAGTCAGCAACAGCGACTTTCCGAAACGGCGTGGACGGCTCAGGAAGAAATAAGTACCATCAGTATGTGCCATACGATATACATATTCCGTCTTGTCAATGTAGAACTTATCTTCCACTCTGATTCGTTCGAAAGTTTGTAATCCTATCGGATATAGTTTTCTTGCCATAATTGCTCGCCTTTCTTTTAAGTGATATTCTCTTTGTTGGCAAAGATACGAATAAATGGTGAAACCACCAAATTAAAAACATCTTTTCTTCATTTATGCCCCTTATCTCATTTCCTTATACCTTTTATTTCTTTTCTCCCTTCTCTTATTTCTTTTCTCTCCTCCTTTTATTTCTTTTCAGGCTTCCTCTTATCTCCTTTCTTCCTTCTTGCTGTATTAATAATGGGTTAATCTCGGGAAAAGTCTTGGTTGATTATAGGATAAAATGTTCTTTAACCCTATTGAAATCTCCGTTTTACCCCTCTTCTTACTCTCATTCATTCGTATTCTTGCTCTCATTCACCCGTTTTGTGAGGGTGTGTCATAAGCTTCTTAGGATATAGATAAGGCACGGATTACACGGATTTTCGCAGATTTCTTTTGATTTTCTTTGGCGGTTTCAATAAAAAAGCGTAACTTTGCGGCAATAAACTATAAAATGAATAATGACTATGATGGGAATATTACAAGTTGCCTCTTATTTATACAAGCGCTATATGGATGATTTTGGCGTTCGTATTGATGAAATGAAGTTGCATAAGCTACTTTATTTCACGCAGCGTGAGTGCTTGATTCAAAAGGGCGAACCCATGTTTGATGCACAATTTGAGGCTTGGAAATATGGTCCTGTCATGGTTCAGATTCGCCAGCATTATAAAAATGATTCTCTCCCAGAATTGATGGATAAAGAGCAGGTTGTACAATATGAGCCAGTGTTTGATATGGTGTTTAAAACTTATGCTCCACAGAAGTCTTGGAGTTTGAGTACTTTAACGCATGGAGAGTTTTCTTGGAAACACGCAAGAGAAGGCTATGATGAACAGGATTCATCTGAGGTAGAGATGAAAACAGAAGACATTATGGTTGATGCCAACAGGGTTCGTGAAAGACGAGCAGTTTTGCGTCAATTAAATCTTTATACTGCATAAACCATGAGAATAACTGAGGAAGAAATTGCGGAATTAGAAAAGAAGCGAATGAAGTTCTATGAGAACTTTAATCATGATGAAGATGCTGTCTAATCTTTTTATACCTTGAAAAACACAGATTGATTTAGAAATTAAATTTTGAGATTACAATATACATAGGCTAACAAGGGCTTTGATAGAGCAATCAAGAAGGCAAGATTCGTGGGAAGAGAAGATAATCACTGCTGTCCCGTTTAGAAATCATCGGGTTAAATAGGCTAGGATACCATATGAGTGCAAAGGTACAAAATCAAATCGAATACACAACTTCTAGAACATAAAATATTGGATATTAATAACTTATATAATAATCGTCCAGACTAAACGGGACACTAGTGCAGATTTGAGTGAAGCTAAGAATCAAGAAATCCACAGCTGGCTTGAGTGCCTGCTGTGGATTTCTCTTGTTTATATTAAAGTGTAGGATTCGATAATACTGTCTTACTGATCAATCGTAATGGCATCGCCTTGTAGCGACCGGTGTTCTTTCCATTACTACCACTCACGAAACGTACGTTTGATATACCCTGCTTTCCGTTGTATATATCGAAATAGTTGTACCAGTAACCATACTCCGGACTCTTATCACTAAAGCCTTGAGTTTCTGAGAGTAATGACTTGGTCCAGAAAATCGCATGATTTGGATTCTTAAGACTTTGACCTTCCAGGTATCCTCCGTATGGCAAATAGATGGTACCCAACTTTGAGTCTGTTGTTTCCATATACGTACAATAATACGATTCTCCAAGAGCTGTTTGACGCGTTTCTGTTTTAAGTCTCTTGGCATTAACCAAGTCCTCAAAGACAGATTTATCTGGTATTTCGAACCCATCAGGTGACAGTTCTGAGGACAGGCTTCCCTGCGTAGCATCTGTAGAATTCTTATTTTCAGAAATCTTGAAGTATCCACCGATGGCACCTTTGTTGTTTTTGAACTCATTGATGTCTGGCACATAAGGACTATTATCGGTAGCACCCAGATTACGGTCAAGCATGATGTAGGTTTTAGTTTGTCCCTGCACCTTCACTACACCATAATAGAACATACCTTTTACCTTTAGCTCGTCATTACCACCCTCTGCTAATTCGTATTTGTCAGCCATATCTTTTGTAATCTCATGGAAGATACCAGTATGATAAACAGTGTAGGTAATGTTGATATTATCCTTGTTTTTTATCGTAAAGGTGCCTTTCCAAAGATCATAATTATTATCGTGATTATCTTTCAACGTCACTTTCCAGTAATCTTCTCCATCAGGGCTAACAGTGAAATGGCCCTCATTATCTGTCAGAACATCCCCTATCAGTTTACCCCCTGTCAGTTCATCCCCTGTCTTTTTAGGAATCTTATAACTGTAGGCATTCTTACCTACAGTAAAATGAAGACCATTATTTCTTACTGCGCCTTGCATTTGATCTGGTCTGATTCCTTTAACCTTATCCAACCAGGCAAAATAGTTCTTTTGAGACACATTGTTATCTTTATACATGCTAACTTCTCGATCAGGGTCGTCTCTCATGAAATCGTAGCCCGCCTGAGTTATCTTCACATCAAGCTTGAGATCACCAGAAGATATCGTAACCGTTCCTGTTCTTGGGGTTTCATGAATGTTTGGATTCAGCGTAAACTTCAAAAGATATTTTGTGCCAGAAGATGACAGGCTACCACTTTCAGGAGTTGTAATTCCTTCACCCTCCTGGTCATATCTTTTGATCCAGGTATCACTATCCTTGATCTTTACATTATATGTTGCAGATTCGAGCGTAGTGACCAAAGTGATTTTTGCTTCAGTAACTGCTGCCTTGAGGGACAGATTATCGCTAACACCCAGTTCATAATTTTTGCAAGCTATCATATTGTAGATGGCAGGATTGTCATCTACAACATCTGCCTCCAGTCTGTTTTCCGGATCAGAGTTGACAGCATCATCCAGTTTTTCGAAACCATAGTCATTCACCTTGGTTACGGTGATGGTATAGTTATGGTTTCTCAAGAGGGCATACTGGTCCTTCTTGGTTTTTGCATCCTTGTAAAGCCCCACTTTATAGTAACCTTCTTTACCATTGTATTTAGCCTTGATGATAACGTTAGCTTCACCTGCAGAAGTTTCAGTTACCGCTACTTCACGGCTAGTTCCATCGCCAACATCAGTGCTGCTAAATTCTGTTGTTGGTGCTAAGGCATCAGTAGGTTCATTATAACCAGCAGGAGCAATAGCACTCTTGGCAGCGGTATGATTAATGATAAGACCAGCATCTTTTTCAGGAAAAACAGTCTCTACCGCATTATCTACTTTCAAGGTAACCTTGGCATATGGTCTGAACAAATCGACAGTTGGTGTACCATTCAAGAGAGTCTCTAAAGATACGCTACCCCAACATATTGGGTTGTTTGTATCTATTTTTCTATATGCAGCTTGCAGGTCTTTTGCTTCTTCTTCTGTGAGGTCATTTATATTTGTTACCAGATGAACCGTTTTAGTTCCAGATGGGACATTACTGATTGTTGCCGGATACGTTCCGTCTGCATTCATGCTTCCAATTTTGACATTCGCCATACCTTTGTAAGTATTGCTTTCGCCATAAAACACAGCAGTAACGTTACTAATGCTTTCATCAGCCCCCGCTCTAGTATTAATTTTCTTTTCGGAGAAGTTGGGCAACTCAATGTTTAAGGTTACCCCCTCGGCAGGGATTTCATCCCCGCCGAGTCCGATAGTCTCCATTGCATCCTTGCAAGAAACAAGGCAAAGGAGCAATCCCATCCATATCATTAAATGCTTTATCTTCTTCATTTTTTTCAATATTATTTATTCTATTACACCATCAGGCTTACCTTGATGCCATGTTCCACCTTCGTAATAGCCAGTATCGTTTTTGAAACTATTGCCGTCAAAGAGGAGGATATGGCGACCATTCTTCAGATTGATTGTGATATTTTTGTTATGTTCGCCTTTGATAGCCTTCAGCTTGATGACAGTTTTCCACCAATTATTTCCCACATCTTTTAATGTCCAAGAATTGCCTGATGTTTCGGTGCCTGTAGTTTTGTCTTCGATTATGAATTCACCACTACCCTTAATACCATAATTCTTCCACCATCCCCACGTACGTTCTTGGGTATATATGGTAATCGCAATATCTTCAATTTCAGGCATGTCATCATACATATGCCATTCAGGATCGGATGTAGGGTCATATACAATCCATCCTTCATGATCTTCATAATCGAAGAGAGGAATACCCGGTTCCATATGGTGAGGACAGCGATGCTTTGTAAAACCAGCACCAACATTCTCACAATTGTTAAACATAATCAAAGTCTCACCTGGTTTTATTTTTCTGTCTTCGTCAGAATCAAATTTTTTAACAGGTTTCACATTTACAGCGAAGTCCTTATAATACCATCCAGTGTTGGTGTTGTCTGCAACCATTCTTGCACCAGGCCATTCATCTCTGTATGTTTGATCTGGAGCATCTTCTGCAGCAGTATATATCCATCTTTTTTGTTCTATGTTACCACTACCATCTTGTGTTGTCTCACCAATTTGAGTATATACATAGATGTGGTGGTTTTTCGGTGTAGATTCATCAGTATCAGTTGAATTTGCATTCCAACCATCACTCCAGTTTTTGCTGCCTCCTTCTGGCAATATTCCCTGAAAGCGATCTTCATTACCATTAGTATATTTATTGCGGTCATTAATCGCTCTGAAATAAATACGATAGTCATCGATAGGAGGTCTTACTTTTACACGAACTGTCTGATAACTATGTACATCATCTTTTGACGTTACCTTGAATTCATGAATGGTGGTCGTTATAGGATCAGTCGCAGCAGTAACCGTGAAAGTACCTGTAGCGGCATTCGATTCAGATAAACTCATATTGATAGTGGAGTTACCTATGCTGGATGAGGTCTTTTCCAACTTAATACCTCCCAGGTTAGTATCCCATTTGATGGTTCTTTTATTCTTTTCTGGATCTGTACTATTATAGTAGATGACAAGTTCTTTTGTAACATCCAGATAAGGTGTAACATCATAATGTACATCTATATATTTCTTGAGATTATTTGCCTTGATCCAAACTTTGGCAGTGCCTTTTCGCTGATCTACTGCATAATCACTGATTGGGATATTTGGATTCACGCGAAACTCGATACTGTCTTTACCACGTTTGCTGCTAATAATGATGTCTTTTGAGTCTATTTTATTATAGCATCCAAACTCTACTGTGGTAGCATTCGAATTATATGTGATATAATCATTTGTCAAACTAGTTACACTAGCCTCCGTCTTGCTTACCCACAAAGTGGTATGGTTAAAGTCGGCAGTTATTGGTACTGTCTCCCATGGCTTGATGCTTACCTTGCAATCCAGCTCCATATTACCGAGGGTCTTGATAGCACCGGTAATCTCATAGAAGGTGCCGCGAGGGAATACGGGTACTTCTGTGGTGCTGGTTTCATCCTTCTTATGACCCAAATCGATGCGATAATTGTTGTCTGCATAATCTCCTACCTTACCATTGATGGTAAGATAACTGCGGTCGGATTCTGATGAGATATATCGCTCAGGGAGATAATAGGTCTGCTGGAAAAGCCATTTGCCCGCAGCGTTTACTGGATCCTCTGTTGCTTTTCCGGTTCCTTTAATATCATCATTGTTATTTGTTGCTGACGCAGATCTGTTGTCTGTCCAGTCGGTATAGTATACGGCTGGACCTTCAGATAACTGGGAATCATACAAAGGACTTGGAAAACCCTCCTTGTATGCTTCTTTATCTTCATTTTTTGTCCAAGTTGGAGTCTCAAATTTACCGCCCCAGTAAAGATGGGTAAAAGGAGAGAGTTTCTTGGCTGAAATACTGTTGATGCTAAAGGCCTTGCCTCCGAAATTGGTTTTAACTTCTGGGTCACTTGGATCGAAGATAAGATTCAGCTTAACCTTTACGCATGTAAACTTCAGGTTAGCTGCTACCTCGGTATATTTATCACCCGCTGCTTTAATCTCGGTTACAGCGAGATTGCCTGCGGCATCCTTCTCAGGCTCATAAATCATCGGGATGTTTGTAGAAACCGGCATTCCCGGTTTTGTTCCAACGCCATACCTCAGTACTATATCTTTGAGTTCATCTTCTGTTTGGATAGGCTGACCACTCAACACCTTGTTCATGTTGGCAACCACATAGATATGGTAAGTGCCCGGCTCGATGGTGAGCTGATAGTTAGCTACATTCGGCTCTGCCATCATTTCCATTTCCTGTAGGGACAGGGAAAGCATAGAGGGTCAGGTCGTT
>ERZ791743.377-NODE-377-length-43836-cov-17.547566_pt1 | contig 43836 bp, 57 predicted proteins | sample MGYA00509952_ERZ791743 | MGnify/ENA primary metagenome ERZ791743 (study PRJEB30046, sample SAMN00792040) | human gut metagenome | study: EMG produced TPA metagenomics assembly of the A metagenome-wide association study of gut microbiota in type 2...
GACGTTTAGACGCAAGAAGGACGCTGAAGAGCTTAGTTGCGGATTTGAGGATATAATAATTTGAAACTGAAATTCAATATGAAAACGAATGAATATTCCTATAAAAATGAAGTCATTACACTAACAAATGACATTGAGCTGGCAAAATCCATGACGGAAGAAGAGATGCAGTCTTACTTCAATACGGATGACAGCAAGGAAGATTTCATAAGTTTTCTTGAAGATGAACTTAGGGTAGCTGAAAGCCACATTGAAAATGAAGATGATGATTTCAGTTTTATTGACCCTGGCTTTGCAAATGAAGCCGATTACTTGAGATACAAATTTGCGTAAATAATAAACCTCACTAAAAGTCAAAACCAAATGAAAAGAACCATTGAAACCAAATTCGACATCGGACAGAAAGTCTGGATGCTCGTAGACTCGAAAGCCGTTGAAAGAGTCGTTAGGCGCGTAAACGTGTCTTTAACCAAGAAAGAAGTGCGTGTCGAGTATAACATGGAAGCTACAGAAAAATACTCTACAGACGAATACACGTTCTATGACGAAAGCAAAGTGTTCGCCACGAAAGAGGAGCTAAGAAAGTCCGTTTTCGGTGATTGACAAATCACAACCCGGTGTGGCTTGACCGCCTATCCGGGAACTACAGAGAAGAGTTCCTTGACATCTTTAGGCTGACGGACGTACCAGACAGGTATAGTAATTCACCGTGGATAACGGGCAGTCCGACAGAGTGTAGAATTTGAGACAATTCGGTCTGCAAATGCAGATTTTATAGAAGACAAAGAATGATTTGATTAATAAATAATTTCAATCCCTCCGAGTTTTAAATCACTGATTTATCTGGAGGGAACATTCCGGTGTAGCTTAATGGTAGAGCGGAAGTTACTGAGGGCTTTAGATTAGAATTACAAATACTACTTCAAATGACGGTTCGACCCCGTCCACCGGAGCTATAAAACTTATCGATCATGAAAGTATTTAATTTCGTTTGGATGCTAATGGTAGCAGGATGTACTGTTGGCATGTTGTATGGAGCAATCACGACGCCCAGTCCGGTGCAGGGTATATGGATATGCTTCTGTGTAATCATGGTAATTGCATCGGTATATGGATGTGTAAAGGTATGGAAGGAAAAACTAAGTTGATGGAAAAAAGACCGGTGGTGTCTACCTTGCGTAACATGGCGGTCGGTACAGAAGAGGTGTTCAGTATCCTTCAAAGAGTGACCGTAATGAATACACTTGCTCTTCGACTTGATCTTGAACGTTCTCAAGGTATGAACTGGAGTTACAAGACGGACAGGGATGCCGGAACTATAACTGTAAAACGTGTTAGTTGATGATTTTCCAATTGAATAATAGGCTTATGACAACGATACTTGTTGATGATACGGCAGCAATATTATTGGAAAACATATTGTTGGCAATGGAAGATGAATGCTTCTCAAAGGATTTGAGTGCAAAGATTGTTGGGGGAGAAGGCAAGTTGAACAAGCTGATAGAAAACGGTTCTGTAAGGTTTGAGAAGCCGACCAACAAGCAGAATGGTAAGTGGTTCTGCAAGGCCAGTGACGTACTTAGGCATTGCGCCAGAAGACGTAACAAAAGGAAGAAGAAATAAGCATCAGCCTGTGAAGGTCATATTCTATATAAATGTGTGAATTTTAGTTTCAAATCTTGTGCGGGCCACTTGTGAAAGTCGCCCAATCTTGAACCTTTAGTTCAGGCGGTAGAACACCACGTATATTTTACGTGGAGGTCACGGGTTCAAGTCCCGTAGGGTTCACTACTCCGACAGCGGTCGGGTCTTTTAAAGGTTAATATAAATAGACCGCCTCACGTGATGGGGTGGTAAATGGTATCGTGGGTGTAATGGTAACACCACTCCGCCAAAAGACGGAGAGATGCAGGTTCGAGCCCTGCCGGTACCACAACCCATGTTTGTGAGCCAGTCACTACCGAGAGTAGGGCGAAGATAGCGCAGGGATTCATCCGCGCGGCATCGGTTAGCCGTTGACTCTATCTGAAAGGTAACGCGAAATCGGATAGGATTGGATGTATGATGTGCCCCGGAGAATACACTTCGGGGCTTTTTAAAGGTTTGAGTTATGAATGAAATACTTACCGGTAAGGTTTGCCCTTATTGTGGAAAACGAACTGAATTTATAGATAGTTCTGTAATATACGGTCGTTCCTATGGTATGATTTATTTATGCCGTGATTGTAGGGCTTACGTTGGAGTACATAAGGGTACGGATAAGGCGTTAGGTCGTTTGGCAAATGCAGAACTAAGGGAAGCCAAGAAAGAGGCTCATTTCTACTTTGACCAAATAGCCAAGACCAGTCTGATAAACAAGATTTGGAAGAAGCATATTCCAAATGCTTCAAACAGAAGCAAGGCTTACTTGTGGTTATCTATCCAACTGGATATACCAAGCGAAATTTGCCACATCGGGATGTTCGATGTAGAGGATTGCAAAAGGGTTGTAGAGCTTTGTAAGCCTATCATTGAAACAAATGTTAAGGCGTAAAAATGGCGAAGAATCAGATTGTAAAACCTGCTAATCTGATTTAACTTTACTGATGTAATAAACTAAAAGTCAAACCATTAATACTTTATTTATGGCTGAAAGAAAAGCTAAGACAGAAGCTCCTGTGAAAGATGAACAGGAAGCAAAGAAAGAGGAAGTGCAGCCTCAGCAGGATAAAAAAATGGATATTTATAACAAAAGTCGTGAATGTCCGAAAACAGCACTTCGTGAGATACAATCAGGTAGGCTAAAAGGTAAGTCTGATATTAATCCGATGTGGCGTATTAAGAAACTGACAGAACTGTTTGGGCCATGTGGTATAGGTTGGAAGTATACTATAGATAAACAATGGACTGAAACTTGTTCTACTGGGGAAATTGCTGCATTTGTAAATATATCACTCTATTTTAAGTATGAGGGACAATGGTCTGAAGCAATAATAGGGACAGGTGGTTCGTCATTTGTTGCTGCTGAAAAAAGCGGTCTTCATCTTTCTGATGAATGTTATAAGATGGCCCTTACTGATGCGATTTCTGTTGCATGTAAGGCGCTTGGGGTTGCTGCAGACGTATATTGGAATATGGATGCGACTAAGTATGATGGACATAATCAGAGCGAGCACCAAGGTTCACAACAACAAAACCCCCATGTATTTACAGGCAAACAGCTTAAGGAAGCTATTGCGGAAGTTAATGCATGTCAGAGTAGATATGCGATTAACGAAGTGTGGAAGAAGCATTCAGCTATTCAGCAGAATTTGGAATTCAGAACTGCAGTACAAACAATGTGTCAAAAATATCCAGAATGATAGAATTAGTTAAGTCAAGTGTGGTTTTCAATGAAGAGAACCACACCTATTTCCTGGGCAACAAGCAGCTATCAGGAATTACGGGGATGATCAAGAGACAGCTATTCCCAGATAAGTATAAGGAAGTTCCGAAGTATGTCCTTGAAAAGGCTGCCGAAAGAGGTACAAGGGTTCATCACGAATGCCAGTTTGTCGATATGACAGGCTTCGAGCCGGAAAGTCAGGAAGCCATGAACTATTTACTGCTTAGAACGGGTGCCGGTTATAAAGCTCTTGCCAATGAATACACTGTATCGGATAATGAGTTTTTTGCTTCAAACATCGATTGTGTATGGGAGAAGAATGAAAGTATTGCTCTTGTAGATGTGAAGACAACATATGCACCAGATGAGGAGTATCTTGCATGGCAACTATCAATTTACGCATATCTATTTGAGTTGCAGAATCCGAATCTGAAAGTCGACAAATTGTATGGTGCGTGGCTATACAATGAAAAGTCACGGCTTATTCCACTTGTTCGCAAATCCGATGAAAAGGTCAAGAGGCTGCTCCAGTGTGAGATTGAAGGTAAACGCTACCTCGATACTGAGACTGCACTTGAACACAAGCAGGATGAAGTACAGCTATTGCCAAAGGACGTGATAAACAAATATGTTGAAGCTGTAGCGGAAATTGAGAGAATACAGCCTTTCATCGACGGTTTCAAAGATTCGTTGAAACGTGCCATGATTGAACACGATGTCAAGTCATGGGATACTGGAGGGTTGAAAGCCACTATAACACCAGCATCCACCAAGAAAACATTCGATTCCAAGCGTTTCCAGTCTGACCATCCGGAGCTGTACAAACAGTACATTAAGGAATCGGAAACAGCAGCATCAATAAGAATTACACTAAGAAAGGAGGAGATAAATGCTTAACAAGGTACAATTAATCGGACATCTCGGAAAAGATCCGGATGTGAGAACGCTCGATGGTGGTTCCAAGGTATGCCAGTTGGTTCTTGCTACAACTGAAAAAGGGTATACATTACAAAATGGAACTCAGGTACCGGAGAGAACAGAATGGCATAATATCGTTATGTGGAAAGGACTTGCGGAAGTGGCTGGGAAATACCTGCACAAGGGTGACAAGATTTACGTGGAGGGGAAAATCAGAACGCGCAGTTACGAGGATAACAACAAAGTCAAGCGCTATATAACTGAGATTTTTGTTGATAATATGGAAATGCTTGTCGTAAAGCAGCAACAGCCTCAGCAGCCTGCACCACAACCGCTACCACAGCCTCAGCAGCAATACCAGCAGTACAACCAGCCGCAGCAGTTCCCACCGGTTTCAGGTGCTGATGATTTGCCTTTCCCTCCACCATATAGATAATCATGGAAGCTACGATAACCAAGAAAGACGGGAAGGCTACTATGGACAAAGATTTTAACTACATGCTTAGCCTTCTCCGAAATGGTGTGTACACCCTTACAATCAAACGGAAGACGAAACCGAGAACTCTCGACCAGAACGCGCTAATGTGGATGTGGTTCAGATGTGTTGGCGGTGCTCTTCGTGAGTTCACCGGTGAAGCGTATTGGAGTACAAAGGAAGGGATAGAAACCATACATGACCTGTACTGCAAGAAATTCCTTACAAAGATGGTTGTTACTCCGAAGGGGGAAAGGACTGAACTTTCAAGAGGAACGAAAGACCTCAGTACGATGGAAATGTCCAATTTCCTTGAAGCGGTGAAAACCGATATAATGACAGAATACGGCATTCAGTTGCCGTTACCGACAGACAAATACTATTCGGCATTTGCGGCCGAGTATGAAAATAGATTTTAATATGGCAATAATTAAAGATTACGAACCGGAGGTACTGACGTTTGTACTTCCGGAAGCAGTCAAGGAACAGTTTCCTTTGGAACTGCAGTTTGAGAATGCAGAAAGTGAGAAAGACATCTTGAAGGCAGTGAATGAACACTTCAATGCTTTGTTCCCGGAGAACGAGATGGCAACACGTTACATGGACGATGTTGAGAAACAAGATTTGCGAAGCAAGTATTGTAAACTTGTTGAGCAGAAGCTTCCAGAAGCTGAGATTTCTTTGCTCAATGCGAAAGAAGAAGCCAAGCGTATCAAGTCTGACGCAGAAGAAAGACTGAATGCCTTGAATAAGCAAGTCAAGGACTATGCTGCCAAGGTCCAGGAAGGCACGGAAGAAAAACAGCTGCCTGCCACCAAGACTTTCCGTATCGCACTGAACGGATACTTCCTTTATTATGCAATGCTTAACGGAAAGGTTGTACTGGCTAAGGCTGAAAAGATTCCTTCGTATGACAAATCATCATTGTGGGCGCAGGAGGATAAGAACAGAATTGCCATGATGGAACTGTTCGGTCTTGATTTCCCAGCTCCGGATAAACCTTCTGATGAAGAATTTGACGAGGAACATGACCTGCTTCCGGATAATGTTTCGGAAGTGATGGGAGAAGAAGAGTTCAATCAGGCTGTAGGTGATGAGTAGATTACAGCATAAGCGTGGACGCAAATCCAATTATGTGCATTCCCTTAACAATCCATATTGGGAAAAGGTTGCAAGAAATGTAAGGTTAAGGGATGGTCATAAGTGCAGGATATGCGGCTCACGCTATCCTTTGGAAGTTCATCACAAGAGATACAAGGTCAACGGAATATCAATCGTTGGAAAGGAACTTGAACACCTTGATTGCCTTGTAACCCTGTGTGCTTCCTGTCATGATAAGGTACACAAAGGTATATTGAGAATATGAAGTTCCAGTTAAGAGACTATCAGCAAAATGCAAGCAATGCAGCCATATCACACTACAGGTTGAAGAACGGCAAGAACTATCTTATGGTGTTGCCTACCGGTGCAGGGAAAAGCCTCATCATCGCTGATATAGCAGCGAAACTTAATGAACCTCTGTTGGTGTTTCAGCCAAATAAGGAAATCCTTGAGCAGAACTTTGCCAAGTTGCAGACATACGGAATCTTTGATGCCGGATGTTATTCAGCCTCTGTAAAGAGAAAGGATATAAACAGGATTACATTCGCCACCATCGGCAGTGTGTATAACCACATGGATGATTTCAAGCATTTCAAGTACATACTCATTGATGAATGTCATTTGGTAAACCCCTCTGAGGGTATGTATGCAGACTTCTTTGCTGCAGCAGAAAGGCGAATAATCGGGCTTACTGCCACCCCTTACAGATTGTGCAGTACAATGAACGGTTCTATGTTGAAGTTCCTCACGAGAACGAGACCAAGGGTATTCAGTGATGTCATCTACTATTGCCAGGTTAGTGAACTTCTTGCAAGGGGATTCCTTACAAAATTGAAGTATTACGATTTGACAAAAATAGAACTTGTGAATGTCAGGAGGAACTCTACCGGTGCAGACTTCGATGACAAAAGCCTTTCCAAAGAGTTTGAACGTGTGGATTTGTACGGCTATCTGATTAGTATGGTAAGAAGGCTTCTTGCTCCCAAGAGTGGAATACCAAGACGTGGTATCCTCGTGTTTACGAGATTTGTCAAGGAAGCTGAAATGCTTACCCATGAGATACCGGACAGTGCGGTGGTTAGCGGAACGACGCCGAAGAAAGAGCGTGAACGTATCTTGTCAGATTTCAAGTCTGGTAAGATAAAGGTAGTGGCCAACTGTGGTGTGCTTACTACCGGTTTCGATTATCCGGAACTGGATACAATCGTTCTTTGCAGACCAACGATGTCGCTGGCTCTCTATTATCAGATGATAGGTCGTGTCATCCGCCCCTATCCTGGAAAGGAAGGATGGGTTGTTGACCTCTGTGGGAATCTGAGAACATTTGGAAAAGTTGAGGAACTGAGGATAGAACAGCCGGAAAAAGGTAAGTGGATGGTGAAAACAAACGGAAAACAATTAACCAACGTAATACTATAGCTTATGTACGTAATAAGAGGTCAGATACCGAGTAAGAGTAACTGTTATAAGATAGTCAATATCAATGGTCATGCAAAACTGGCCAAACAGAAGGTTCTTACCGAATATGAAAAGAATTTCTATATCCAGTGTCCGGAACGTGGTCGAATGGTCAAAGGATACTTCAAGCTAACAGCCAAGATATATTATTCAAGTAACCGTCCGGATCTGGACAACTCGCTGAAAATTCTTCTTGACTGCCTGCAGTTGACCAAGACAATAGAGAATGACAGATATTGTGTTCACATAGATATTCAGAAGTTTATTGACAAGAAAGAGCCGAGAATAGAATATGAGGTTACACCGATAGAGTTTTAGGAGGTGGTTATGGAAAAGAAACAAAGCTATTTCTCCCATGATAGCAATGCACGTAATTCTGAGAAGCTGATACGTTTGCGAATGCGGCACAAGGCTGCCGGATATGGTGTCTTTTTTATGATACTCGAAAGGCTTCGTGAGGAACCGAATTACATGAGTGTCAAAGATTATAATGTTATAGCCTTTGACCTTCGTGAAGATGCCTCACTCATTAAGTCAGTCGTTGAGGATTTTGGGTTATTTGTCTTTACCGAAGATGGTAAGTACTTCTACTCCGAAAGTCTCTCACGCAGGATGGGTATCAAAGACCAGGAAAAAGTGAAACGGTCGGAAGCAGGAAAGAAAGGTATGGCAAGAAGATGGGCGAATGATGCTGAAAAATCTGCTGATAACACAGAAGAAAATAACAATGTTATAACAGTGTTATCGGAAACGGATAACAATGGTGTAACAACGGTCGAAAATTCCATAACAAGTAAAGTAAAGAAAAGTAAAGTAAAGGAAAGTAAAGATAAGAAAGAAAAATCTCCTAAAGGAGATACAAAGAAAGACGAACTTTCTTTGCTGCCTCATAAGGTGGAACATGTAGATTTTGTCAGACTTCAGGAATTTTTCAATACAACATTTCATGGAAAGCTTTCCGCCGTGATGAGTATGACAGAAGCAAGACGGAAGGCTGTCAAGGCTAGAATAGCCCAGTACAACAAGGATGCGGTATTTACCGTATTGCAGAAGGTGGCAGCCAGTCCATTTCTGTTGGGATGTAATGACAGGAACTGGAAATGTGATTTCGACTGGATATTCAAGGCTTCAAACTTTACTAAAATCTTGGAGGGTAATTATGACGAACAACGAAATAGCAATACGGCAGGCGGCAGAAAGGAATCAGTTAGCCGTCTTACAGACCTCGCCGAAGCAATACTTACAGGAACTGATACCTAAGAGCGTAGATGATGTGTTCGCGTCATCAGAGCCGGCGCTTAGTATGGTTGCTAAGGAACTTGGAGAAAACCATGCCCGTGCAATAGTTGTGATACTTTTGTCTGAGGTTGTCGGATTCTACAACGCATCCAACACAATGAATGATGCTCAGGTAGCCATCACAACGGATTTGATTATTGAAGAATATCCGTATTTCAAGATCGACGATTTGAAACTGGCTTTCAGAAATGCAATGAAAGGCAGGTACGGAGAGATATACAACCGTCTGGATGGTTCTGTGGTTATGGGGTGGCTCCGGCAGTACAACAAGGAGCGATGTGCCAAGGCTGATATTGAATCCTTCAATGAGCATAAACGGATAAGTGAGGAGTCTGACAGTGGTCTGTTCTATGATGACTACAGGAGGATGTTGCAGGAAAAGGTTGCCAACGGTGACGAGGAAGCGAAGGTTGCACTGGAAAGGTCAAATGAGACACTTGCCTTCATGAAACGGAAAAGACTGGAAAAGCAGAAAAAACAGCTTGAGGATTATGACAGAAAACTTGCAGAAGAAAGAGTTCGAAATCAAATTCAATAAAAAGGGAATGCATAAAAAGAATGATATATGCAGTTTCTTCGGATGGAAGAATGTGCATCTTACCGTCAATGGGCATTGTATTGTATCAGTGCTTCCGGAACATCTTGAATCCTTTGAGGAGACCGCAAGACGGCATTTCTTCTCAATAGTAAAAAGGCTGTAAAATGGCGAAGTTTCTGATTGCAAAACTTGTCATTCTGAACTATCTTTACTGATGTAATAAATTAAAAGTCAAACCAATAAATATTTGAAATTATGGCAGAAATACAGAAAATCCCGGTGATTTACATACAACCGTCACCGATGAACCCGCGTAAAACATTCGATGAATCCGCGTTGCTTGATTTAGCTCAGAATATTGAAGAACAGGGCTTGTTGCAGCCTATCACTGTGAGAAAAGTCAGTGATGGAGATTCGATGATTGATGATGAGACAGGAGAGGTTCTTACCATCGAACCAAAATACGAGATTGTTTGCGGTGAGAGACGATTTAGAGCATGGAATATCCTCGCAAACAAATCTGCCCGTTACAGCGAAATTCCCTGTATTGTAAGAGAGATGACAGATGAACAGGCTTTCGATGCGATGATAACCGAAAACTTACAGCGACAGGACGTCGATCCTATTGAAGAAGCAATAGCCTTCTCATTACTCATGGAGAATGGAAATGCAATCGAAGATATTGCAATAAGATTCGGTAAGTCCATGCGATTTGTGCAGGATAGAGTGAAGTTGAAGGGACTTATTCCGGAACTGGTTGAGATGCTAAGAAAAGATCTCATTCCGATAAGTGGTGCGATGTTGCTTGCCAAACTTGATATAGAATTACAGAGAAAATTCATTGAACGTAGAGTAAATCCTGAAGAAGGTGCAACACTTGCTGACATCAAAGATTATTTGGATGATTCCTTCTGTGTTATTAATAAGGCTCAATTCTTCGAAGAGGATAATTTCAGTGACGAAATTTCTGCGTGTTCCGGATGTATAAACAATACGGCTAACCATGGATGTCTGTTCTACGAGATGAAAGGAACAGAACAGAAATGTATCAATCGTGAATGTTTCGCTAAGAAGCAGGCAGAGTATGTCAAATACCGAGTGATTAAAGAAGCTGAGAATCTTGTCAAGAAAGGTGAACCGCTTGAGTTCGGCAAATCTGTCATTGTAATTGAGCAGCAGAATTCATGGGATAGTGAAAGGACTAAACAGAAGAAGGAAGAAATGGTCAAAATGTACAATGATATGGGATTTGAAGTTGTAACCGAAAATGTTTTTGACCATAAATGTTGGTACGAAGAGAATGATGAACGAATTAAGGAGAAACTTGATAATAATGAAATTTACCGTTGTATAGAGGTTCTCAACTTGGATAGACCATATTTCAGAGTATCACATTATTACCTTAAAAAATCTTCCAAAGCTAATTGTCCTGTATCAAAGCAAATCGAATCACAGAACATCAGACAGCAGATTAAACGAAACAAGGAGATTGTAATTGAGAAGGCGACCGAGACCATGCGCAAATGGGCTGATGAGATAACTGAATATTCAAGTAAAACCGAGGATATGACACTTAATGAACAGGTCATTTTTGATGTACTTGTCATCAAGAGTTGTGGTTACAATTTTCTTAATTCCCTTTGCCCGGAAGGTGAATTTGATATAGTCAAGTATGTAACTGAGCATTCACAAGACAGAATGAAATGGTACAGAGAATTTATCCGTTATAAACTCTCCGAGTCTGCAGTGACTTATAACAAACACCTTCAGGAATGCCAGAACATGCTGTTTAGGGAACAATATCCGGAGAAATACAAGGAAATGAGCGATAAGCTGAATTCCGCATATCAGAAAAAGGATGACAGGCTGCAAGCTAAACTTAAGGAGCTTGAAAGCATGCAGTAAATGGGAATATAGAGGAGTATGAACTACTCCTCTTTTGTTTAACTTTTATAACAATTATGGAGAAAATTCATTCACCTTGAATTATTGGATTCATTGATATATATAGTCCGATAACAATAACTTAGATATTTATGATTACATTAAACACATTAGCTAAAAAATGTTTTGAAATAGCGTTGAAGCGAAAAAAAATAGTTGAAACAACTTCCCCGAAGGCTGTTGTATTAGCTATATCGTCAGAGTGGAGAGAGCTTGCTGAAGCCGGTAAGGAGCGAAGCAATCATATACCATCCTGGAGTGAACGCGAGGAAGAAGCTGCTGATGTCATAATAGCTACGTTGACATACCTTGAAAGAATAGGTTGTAAAAACATCGAACAGCTATTGAAGGATAAAGTGGAGTTTAATTCATATCGTGTGGACTAAGTGATGTTCCGGCTATTTTGTGATGTTGATTATTTGTGCTGTTGATTTAAATAGTTGGTATATGACAGAATTTGATTTCAAAATAATCCAGATTGGTTTGCTGGATTTTAACAAGGGACAGCTTGATGGCCTTCCAAAGAATCCTCGATTTTTCAGAGATTATAGGTATGATGCGATGAAGAAAAGTATAGAGGATAGCCCTGAGATGCTTAATCTTCGTGAACTTATAGTTTATCCTATAAAAGAAAGATATATTGTAGTGTGTGGCAATCTAAGACTTAGAGCCTGCAAGGAACTTGGGTACAAGGAATTACCTTGTAAAGTATTAAACTCTGAAACTTCAGTAAAGAAGCTCAGAGAGTATGCCACGAAGGACAATGTATCATTCGGAGAGAATGATATGGATGTAATGATGAATGACTGGGACAAGTCGGAACTTCAGGACTGGGGAATAGAGTTTGCTCCGGAGCAGGAAAAGGACGAGTTCAAAGAGCGTTTCGAAGCCATAACGGATGAAACGGCTGTATATCCACTTATCCCCAAGTTTGACGAAAAACATGAATTATTCATCATAATTTCGTCCAATGAAGTGGATAGTAACTGGCTGCGTGAGGCATTAGATATGCAGCACATGGAGAGCTATAAGACTGGAAAGGTAAGCAAAAGTAATGTCGTTGATATAAAGGATGTCCGCCATGCAATTGAGAATCGTAATACCAAGTCATAAGCGGCATGATAGGGTATTTGCCAAAAAGCTGGTGAATGACCCGATAATTTGTGTGGCAGAGAGTCAGGCAGACCTTTACAGACAGTTCAATCCCGATTGTGAGATAGTTACCCATCCCGATGATGTGATAGGCCTCATCCCGAAACGCAACTGGATGGCTAAACACTTCAAGAACTTGTTCATGCTCGATGATGATGTGCATGCCTGCAAGGCTTTATATGCCGAGAAGGGTGAGCCTTCAAGAGTTAAGGATAAGAACGATATTACACGGATCATTTTCAATCTTGCAGAACTGGCAGAAATGATGAATGTTCACCTGTTCGGTTTTACCTCCAGAATATCACCTGTCATGTATGATGAGACCTGCTTCCTGTCGTTGTCGAAGATGATAACCGGTTGTTCGTATGGTGTATTCTACAACAAGAATACATGGTGGAACGAGGACTTGAAGTTGAAGGAAGATTTTTGGATTTCCTGCTATATGAAGTATAAGGAGCGTAGGGTTCTCACAGACCTTCGTTACAACTTCGAGCAGAAATCCACCTTTGTCAATTCCGGAGGACTGGCAGCTTTCAGGAACCAGGCAGAGGAACAGAGGTCGATTATGCTTATCAAGAAACATTTCGGTGACAGTATCAATCTTAAAGGGGCAACCAATAACGGTAAAGATAAGACAAAGCAGCTTGTTCAGTACAATATAACGGTCAAGTTCAAGTACTGAAAATGGCGTAAAAATGGCGAAGTTTCTGTTTGCTAAACTTGTCATTCTGATTTAATTTTACTGATGTTAAATAATAAAAATCAATGCTTTATGATTATTAGAACCGTTAGGGGATATGATTTCTTTGAGGTTTCTTCCGCTATGCAAAAGGCGATAAGAAGAGCGGATGCTGCAGTGGCCGGATACTTTGCGCTTGAGTTATGGACCAGTGGTTACCGGGATTATGTCTGGAAGAGATTGTTCACCATCAGTGCTGAGGATTGTTTTGGTATTATAACCCACGAGATTGAGGCTCTATGGCAGGGACATGAGTTGGTAAATAAGGGAAGTAAAGAGCCGAAAGGGCGTATCTATGTCAGCAAGGCAGTGCTTCTCCTTTGTGAATGCAGGAAGTGCCGGGATGCAGATCATCTGCAGAATTTTATCTACGACAGGAGTATGGTTGATGTAGATGCCTGGTTGGAAGATGTCCGGGGAAATCTAATTCCAATTCCACCTTATACCTTTGATGTTCATACCAGAAAGGGGAAAAAGATGGGAAGGACGAAGGAGGAATTTTTTAAGGATGAGTATAAGGCTCTCAAGCCAAGAGAAAAAGGCTTGTTTGATAGTCTTGCAGAATGATTAACGGCCACGGTTCACCGCCGTGGCCTACCTTAAAATGGTGAATAAAATTTCTGATTTTCGATTGCAAAACATGTTGAAAATCACTATCTTTATAGATGTAAAATAAAAGTCAAACCAACAAAATTTTAACATTATGGACAGAGACGAACGTCAACGCGTTCGCGCTGAGAGATACCGTATGCTCTCACAGAAAGCGGCTCAGAAGGCAGAAGATGCCTATCTTAGAAGTAAACAAATGAGTGATGTTATTCCTATGGGGCAGCCCATACATGGGGCAGCGGACAGACGGTACCGCGAAAAGATATGGAACACCATGGGGAAATCGGTTAAACATTCAGAGCAGTCTGAATACTGGGCAGAGAAAGCCTCAGCAACCGAGAATAATACTTCCATCTACCTGGATGATGACAATGCAGTAGAAAAGCTGGAAAACAAGTTGAAGGAACTTGAAAGAGCTCAGGAAACCATGAAAGCAGCAAACAAGATCATCCGTTCAAAGAAAATATCCGAAGTAGAGAAGCATGACCGGCTTGTGGAACTTGGCTTGACCGAAAGTCAGGTCAGAAGGTTGTTTGTTCCTAACTGTTTTGGTGAAATCGGATTTGCTTCATGCTCCATTACGAATAATGGTGCCAATATCCGGAGAGTCAAACAGCAACTTGAAAAGGCTCGTACAATGAAGAATATGGAGAACAAGGAGTATTCGATAGGTGATATTGATGTCGTTGAGAATTATTCTGAGAACAGAATACAGCTTTTTTTCAATGGGAAGCCTGATGAAGAAACCAGAAGTGAATTGAAAAGGAACGGTTTCAGATGGTCCCGCTATAACGGTTGCTGGCAGGCTTATATCAATTTTACATCAAGACGATTTGTAAAGAGTTTAAATGGGGAACAATCAGAAAATATTTAATATGACCAGAGAACAAGCAACACAGATAATATCCGACAATGAATCACTGGTTGTCGGATGTACCTACAACGTGCTTTTCACTAATGATATAGTGATTGGCAAAACTTATGAAGCGATAGTAGCCATTAAGGAGTCACCGCTTTACCGAATGACCATGAAGAAAGCTATAAAAAAGGTAGATTCTGAAAGGTTGATATACGAAAGATTGTCAAACGGTGTAATTGGTGAACGCAGCGATTTCTTTGCAAGAGCAAATGATAAGTTTGTTGAGGAAGTGCAGGATTATATTGATATTCTCTACTTCTCTATTAAGCAGGAACTCGATAACAAGTGCATTATCCATTCGTCTGAAATATCCAAACTGGAACTTGCACGGATGCTATGTGAGTTCGGGTGTGTTCAACTTGACAGCAGAGAGGAAGCGCTTGTAAAGAAAGACCCACGGTTCAGAAAAATGAATATCAATTATCTAAGACAGACGAAGCTTAATAATGCACTGTCTGATGCGGTGAAGGCATTGAACATTCCGGACTTGAAATGTAAGACTGGAGTATGTTTGAAAGCGATTAATAATTTAGCGGTAAAACTTGCCGAAGCAGATACTATTGCTAAGGCCATATCAGTATAGGAGTATGATAGATGCTGGAGATCCTATGATACCACGTAAGATGGATTTGGAAAAGAATCCTACTGGAACGGAATTGAAAGTTGCGCAACAGCGTGAAAGGGAAAAGACTGGAAGGTACGTTACAATTCCTGGTGATAAAACACGGACACGGATATTCGTCCGTGATGGTGAGGATGTCGAGAAGAAGATTGCTGCGTATCTGGAGAGAATTAACAATAGACCATTAAGATGGAACTGAAATCAGAAGTATTATGGAAAAGAAATTGGTAATAGTGCCGTTTGATTTTGAGATGGCAAAGAAAATAGCGAGTAAAGAAATTGAAGGTAGAATTATAACACGTGACAAAAGATGTGTGAGAGTTGTCTGTTGGGATGCAAAATCCGACCAATGTATATTGGCATTACTTCAAGGAGAATCCAAAGAGGAAGTTGGTGCATATCCAAAAGACGGAAGAATATTTATGGAGGGTGAAAGTCCGGCAGACCTCATGCTTGAAATTCCTGAATATATGACATATAGGGATGGGGATATTGTTAAGCTGTCAAATGATACATACACATGGCTGTCTATAATCAAGGATATAGATTTGTCTGATGACGGGAAAGGAGGTTTGTTGTACTTCACGAATGACTATGTATCTATGCTGATTAACGACGGTGACTGGAGTATTGATATTGATACCTATTCAGATGCCGGACAAAAAGTTGAAAGGGCTACCGAAGAAGAAAAGCAGAAACTTATTGATGCGATGAAGGCTAACGAAAGTCCAAAGGCAAAAGAATATCTGAAAAGGTTTTTCGGGATTGAAGAAAAGAAGGAATATGAGTTTAAGCCTAAAGATTGGGTTTTGTGCAGGATTGGTGATGAGTGGTGTTTGTGTCGATTTAGCCATAAAACAATGAGATTTGACGGTGTATTAATGTTTGTAACAGTTGGAGGTGTCGCTTATGAGCAGTGCATCCCCTACAATGAACAAACAGCGCATTTGATTGGAAAAGCAGACGACTGGAAGGAATGAATATGACAGAGCACGAATTAGATAAGCTATGCGAACAGAACCCTTGCTGTGACTGTAACTGCATCAAGTGTCCGTTGTTTGTTAAATATATGGAGGAGTGATAATGATAACATCAGTTGACAAGAAGGATATTTTTTTCAAGTATTCTGAATATATACTGACATCAGATAAGACATTCCGTTTGAAAACAGAATATTTGCGTCATGTACAGTCTTACATTAATAGCACTTCCGAGTATAATAAAAAAACATACAAAGAGTATATCAATAACCATTTGTCGGACAGGCTGTATGACAGGTATCAGAAGGAATCTATTCTTGATTTCTTGTCTTTTATGGGGGTGGGATTTCGTAAGAAAAACATTAAGAAAGAAAAACCATTGGAGAAATTGGAAGTTATCAGCGAAAAGAATAAGTTGCAGATTAACAAGTACCTTGATTGGCTTCAAACAGAGAATGATTATTCGGATAATACCGCAAAGTCTTACATACACACAATTAAAGACTTTTTTAAATATTCTAATGAGTTTTCGTTAGAACAGTCTAAAAGGTATGTACGAAGTCTTGAAGAACTTAAGATGAAGCCTGGAACATTAAATCTCAGAATAACGGGGCTTGAGAAGTATTCCGAGTTTATTGGGAAGCCGATAAAAATGAAACGTCTTAAGATTCCCAGAAAGTTGCAAGCAGACAATATACCAACAGAGGAAGAATATGCAAGACTTCTCGAATATCTTAAGACAAAGAATAATCAAGACCATTATTATTGGATTAAAGTTCTTGCAACAACAGGGGCACGTGCTTCTGAATTTCTTCAAATTAAATGGGAGGATATACTTAATGGTGAAGTAACTCTGAAGGGTAAGGGAAGCAAGTTCAGACGGTTTTTCTTTAATAAGAATTTACAGAATGAGGTCAGGAGGTACGTTTCCGAAACTGAAAGAACAGGACATCTTGCGATGGGTAAATTCGGACCTATAACAAGTAGAGGATTATACATCAATATGCAAGAGTGGGGTCGGAAATGTGGTATCGATAAAAGTAAAATGCACCCTCATGCTTTCCGTCACTTTTTCGCCAAGATGTACCTTAAGAAGAATAAAGATGTAGTTCAACTTGCAGAACTACTTGGACATGGTAGTATAGATACAACAAGAATTTATTTACAGAAATCTTATGACGAACAAAAAAGAGAATTTAATCGCTCAGTTACGTGGTAGTGTAGCGCAGCTGAAAGATATATCATCCTCTGTTGACGGGTTAGATATATATACTGAGTCAGGGCACGTGGATACAAGATTTATTATGGATGCGCTTATCTGCATTAATGATTTCATGTCAGCAAGTAACCTTGTAGTTAATACTATATCTTCACTACTAGCCCCTAATATAGTGGAAGTAGATAAGAAAAAGGATGATACTGGAACAAAATGGAATGTTGAGGAGATACTTAAGCATTGCACACTTGATAATAATATTATGAAATTACCTCAAGTTCAATTCAATAAAAAGTCTTATGCTGAAGCTAAGAAATGGATCGAGGAAGCTGGAGGGAGCTGGCAGGGTGGCAAGATACAAGGATTTACATTCCCGTTCAATGCTGAGAGAGTGTTCTCAATACTCCATGAGGGTAAGCGGTGTAATCTCCAGCAGGAGTATCAGTATTTCGCTACGCCTCCAGAAGTTGCTGACTGGCTCGTGATGTTGGCTGGTGGAATACATGAAGATGAAAAGGTGCTTGAGCCAAGTGCAGGCACTGGAGCGATAATAGACGCTATACATCGAAGTTGCAAAGATGTTGTTGTAGATTGCTTTGAACTGATGCCGGAAAATAAAGAACTGCTGTCAAAGAAAAGCAATATTCAGATATTGGGCGATGACTTCACAGTTTATGATTTAGAATTATATGATAAGATTATAGCTAATCCTCCATTTTCCAAGAATCAGGACATAAAACACGTCAAGCGTATGTACGAGTATCTTAAGGAAGGTGGAACCATAGCAGCTATCATGAGTTGTCACTGGAAAATTGCAAGCGAGAAGGAATGTGCTGATTTTAGAAAGTGGTTGAAAGATGTACATGCTAAGATTTATGATATTGAAGAAGGTTCGTTCAAACAAAGCGGTACAGGGATAGAAACAACTGCTGTAGTAATACAGAGGATGGGAAATGAGTAAGCTGAAGGTCTATTACGGATGGTCAAAGATAGGGAATGTCCGCAAGAAGCGTTCCCTATCTGTAATGTTCGAGAATGATGCTCAGGGCTGCAGGAGTGAAAGAGGGCAAAGATGTTTGAAGACAATCCAAGATACCGTTTTTGAGCGATTTCAAGATGAAGAAGAGGAAAAACAAGGAAAGCTCCAGAATCGGATATTTACCGAATACTCCTTGTTCCTTGATGAGAAACCGATAAACGGTAGCCTTGAAAAGATACTCCAGATAAATAGTGAAGCCGACAAGAATCATGTATCACAAGCTATACGAGATAGGATTTCGGAAGTGTTACGGAAAGCCTTCATGCTGGAGAATCCCAGTTACAAAGAACCAAGTAGGCAACTCTCTTTAAATTTTGAATGATATGGGAAAGCAGGAAAACATGAGCGACTGGTTCCAGATGGCCAAGTATTACGCTAAGGCAGAAAAGGAGTTGAAAATAAAGCGGTGGGTGTATATATCTATTGAGTACAAGGAAGATGGAAAGATAGAGCCTGTCCGGTTATTCTCGTACAATTTACCACGTGAGGTCTATGAGAGACGAAGGTGGGTTGTCAGGTGGAGACTCGCCCAGTTACAATGCCAACATCCTAAGCATTACGTGGAATGCTTCCATAGCTACTACGATCGGCGTTCCGGAGAATTACTTGGATTTGACAGTTGCCTGAGCAAGCTAATAGCTGCAAAAGCCCAAGTGACGAAAGCTGAGAAGGTCATGCGTGATTATATCGAGCACAACCGTCAGAATAACATATTCTTTGATGAAAACACGGATGAAGAACTGATTAAGTTCCGGGAAAAATTGGATCGCAAGAAACTCGAATGCGCAGAGTGTGAGAAGCGGTTAGAATTGTTAGTTGAAAGAAGGAGAAATAATCAATGAAAACGCAACTGTATTACCTATTCCTGGCAGTCATGTGTTGGCTGCTGGGATAGGTGGAAAGGAGATAATTATGGGAAAAATAAGTTACGGATTTAAAAAGCAAACAATAGTTACATACCAATATCGTTTTTTATGGATATTTAAGCGGTATGCAACTATTATTATTAAAACTGATGTATGTAGTCCAAATCAACAATTTGTAACGGCTTCAGATGAAGAAATAATTTCTGAAATAAGAAGGATTACAGGAGATAATGTTATCGGTGTTCTTGAGTCGTGTATTCCTTGATATGAAATTGAGTTATGAGTAGGCAATTATCCTTGAATATGGAATACGGCATCAGTAAGGAACAGGCTTGTATCCTTTGCCATCTTTCCTCTGAGTGTACGGGATGCTGTGTTAAATGCAAGGCTGAGAATAAGAATGATGGTTGTTCTGGCCAAGCTTGTTCTCAGCCATTTCGTGAACAGGAGGGAAAGAGATGGGATACATGGATGTACCTTGTTTCCACTTCGCTTCCGGAACTCAAACGATTTATACCAGTGAAATACAGAAAACACTTAAAGAAGAAAAAGTTATGACAAGAAAAGATATAGAAAAAGCTGCGGAAGAATATGCTAATGACGCATGTCGTCCGCTGTGGAGAACCGGTTACGAACAGGTTTGTATGGTTGACTTTATGGAAGGTTCAAAATGGCGTATCAATAGCGCTTGGCATGATGCAAACAAAGCTCCGCAACATAGTGGAATGTTGATTGCTATTTGTAAAGATGAGAGAGTAGTTCTTTGTGGTCCAAACAATTCCGATTGGAAAACAACTGTTAAGATTTTCCATATAGTAAGATGGGCATACGTAGAGGACTTAATACCTTTTTTGGAGTAATATTATGGCAAAGTTTAGAGTTGGAATATTGCAATATCTTTTATTTGAGGATGAATATGTGATTCAGAAGAAGCACTGGTGGGGATGGTCAAACTGGGCAAAGTATGACACTGATAGAGAAGCTATAGATGATGCTAAATGGCTGGAAAGTAGAGGGCATCAAGTAGAATGGTATTTATAAAAGTAGAAATAAATATGAACAGAAAAATAAAATTTAGAGGTAAATCAAAAAAGACTAGAAAATGGATTTATGGTTATTTAGGTGAATCTAAATTCAGCATTCTTGATTATGTCTATACAGACAAAGTAATTTTTGATAATGTTCTGTCATTTAATACTGATAACAGTGCCTATGTAGTCAAAGATTTATCTGTAGAAGAAGAAACCATCAGCCAGTACACCGGATTGCAAGACAAGAACGGAAAGGACATATACGAAGGGGATATAGTAGAAACACCGTTACTGGACCCCATATTTGGAGATATAATAAAAGATTCATTTTGCAAAGCTGAGATTAGATTTAACAAGGGCTCTTTTGTTGTTAGCTATTATGGCCGAGAGCATAATATTTACATTCAAGACTTGCATGATAAGATAAAAGTGATTGGCAACATCTACGACAACAAAGATTTATTGGAGGAATGATAATGGATAAGAAAGAAGAAATGCTAAGAGAAGCCGTTCACCGGCATTACCAGTGTAACGGGGAATATGCTTGTGAAGAACGTGCATACTGTCGCTTTTGTGATGGAGAAAATATCGCACATGATTGCGATGAAGATTGTTTTGCTGATGAATTTAGTGAAGGATTCCTATCCGGTTGGGATGCCTGCCTGAAATATCTTGGTGATATTCCCTGGGATAAAGCCATGAATGAGATATGCAATCATATTACCGACAACTGTTCGGAAATTCCGAACAGTTCAAAGAAGGAGGAAGATAATGAGTAAGAAAATGGTTCAGCCCAAAGGCGAAGGTAAAATAATAGAACTTGACACCATTCTTGAGTACAAGGATGGTGAGGTATTCATCAAGAAGATGAACACAAACGAAATGCCGGCAACGCTTACATTTGCTCTTGTTGATGCATTGAATAAAACGATTGTTGAATATTATAAAGGAGGTAAGAAATGAAAGCAAGATTAGCAAAAAAGATTCTTACCATCAACCTTTTATTTAAAGGGTTTGTGAGCAACTATCAGCCGTATAATATCGAGCAACAGAAAAAAGCATTGAAAGTCGCTGGTAGAATTTATAGTAAAGTAACAAGAGAATCTATGTATAGAAATGTTCCTGTTCATAAAGTGCCTGTAAAATACAGAAAGCGGAAAGGATTTTTACCCAATGAATTTGATTGTTTATGAAAGCCATATCCATCAAACAGCCGTGGGCGAGCCTAATCGCTCACGGTATAAAAGACATCGAGAACCGAACATGGAGCTGCCCTAAGAAATACTTAGGTCAGAGGGTACTGATTCATGCAAGCGGTTGCCATGGAAAGAAGTTCCAGATAAATCTAACCGATGAACAGATGAAACAAGCCTTTCCCTTGATTTCAGAGAAAAGCACTTCCGGCAAATGGGAGTTTGGTGCCATCATTGGTAGCGTGGTGATATCCGACTGCGTACAGAACCACCCGTCCGTCTGGGCTGAGAAAGGGGTTTGGAACTGGGTACTGAAGGATGCAGTTCTCTTTGACAAGCCGATTGAAGGAGTGAAAGGGAGACTTGGTTTTTGGGATTACCAATCAGTAACCGGTCAAATCCAAGATTTTTCCATTTTGTGAAAGCAGTCGATATTCTTTGTAAATTAGTATCATATTTAAAACAGAACTATGAATGTAAAAATTAGACACGGGCTTGGCCTGTTTATCAGGATGCTGGTATTCGTTGCATTATCCGGTGTCCTCTCGCTGGTGATGACCACTGCTACTTCTCCATGGGTTATCACAATGACTGCTATTGTTCTGTCACTGGTAGTTAGTTATCTGATATTTCGTGACAGGGATACATACTATTTCGTGTCCTTCACGTGCAATGGGAACCAGGGAAGGTGTTACCTCCGATTCCATGAGCGTGTTTCTCTTGAGGAAATCGAGAAAAGACTGACCAGCCTCAACTCAGGACATGAGACTGTGGTGTGCTGGTATGAAAGGGTGAGCAGATATGAATATGAACTGAATATCCCTGCAGGTAATGGAACATTACCAGGTTAAGGGGGCGTTGATAATGCTGTTTTTCGTAATGTTCAGTTATGCGCTCGGCGTATATGACGCGACAACGGCATTACTTCTGGCTATCGTCATATTGCTTGGAAACATCTTGAATGTTTTATGTAAGATTTTAAATAAATTGAAGTGATGAAGATTATTGTAACCGGCAGTGAAGGCTTCATAGGTAAGGCTCTCTGCAAAGTGTTAAGGAATCGTGGGGTTGAAGTGGTCGGAATTGACCGTGTGGGTGGAACCGAAGCTGCCGATGTATGGCACATCCTCAAGGATGGTGGCATAGATGCAGTAATCCATCTTGCAGCTCAGACAAGCGTGTTTAATGATGATCGTGAAAAAATTCTGAACGATAACATTGATTCTTTTGTCAAAGTTGCTGATGCGTGTACAGCTTATGGCGTGAGACTGGTATATGCCAGTTCATCGACGGCAAATCCGTGTAACACGACAAGCATGTACGGCATATCCAAGCATTTTGACGAGCAGTATGCCTCTATTTATTGTAAGAATGCCATCGGTGTGAGACTGCACAACGTGTACGGGCCGAATCCGAGAAAAGGAACTCTTCTCTATGCTCTTATGAACTCGGAAAAGGTGACGCTGTACAACGGTGGTCTCAACACAAGATGCTTTACTTACATAGATGATGTGGTCGAAGGGCTTATATACGCCATCGGGTGCAAAAGGAAGCTTATCAATATAGCAAATCCTTATGCCTGTACCGTCAAGGAGTTTGCCGAAGCTGTCCGAGAGCATAATGGCGTTGAAATAGAGTGCGTCGGGGAGAAAAGAGAATTTGACAACCCTTGTCAGGAAGTAGATGACTCTCTCTTTTGCGTACCATTGGATTACAAAACATTCATCGAAGGGATAACACAGGTTTTTGACAAAGACAAGAAAGGTGAGGAAAGGTAGAAAGGTTAGAATGGATGAATGGGATAAACCCACCCTGGGATGGAAGAAACACGAAAGGTTCTGTGATATGAAGCCAAGAGTGAGAATCCACCGTAAGGGCGGGTTTTATTACATATCCCTGTTTGCCCGCAGCAGGGGTGGAATCCCATTTGCGGAAATCAAGAATTCGGGTGAGTGTGCAGAGGACATTTCGAGGGCTGCCACGGAACTGATACTCTCAATGGTACAGCCGGACGATGAATGGTGCATTGTCACTACACCGAAGCGCAGACACTTCACTGAGTACCATTTCGCGACCGACATCTGCAAAAAAATCGCCCGGGGGTTGAATATAAAATTCTATGAATCCGCTATTCAATGCCTTACCAGAACACGGATCAATCCGGAATTTCATCTCCTCAGACCAATTGAAGAACAACGAATAATACTCTTTGATGACATCTGCACAACAGGAAGTACAATAACAGCAGCTTACGAATTGCTTAAGGACAGAAAACAGGTCCTTTGCATTGTAGGTATAAACAACCATTAGCCTATGAACAAAAGATTGACAGAAAAACAGGAAAAATTCTGCAACTACTACCTGGACTGTGACGGAAATGCAAGTGAAGCATACCGCATGGCCTACGACGCATCGAAGATGCAGCCCGAGACGATATGGAGCAATGCAAGCAGGATGTTGGCCAGCAACAAGGTTGCAGCAAGGATAGCTGAATTGAGGTCTGAGCGTGCTGAAGCTTCGAAAATCAGCCGTGAGAAAGTGGAAAAGGTCCTCATGGACATAGTTATGATGGACCCGAACGACATCTACCTCGTTGACCCTGTATCCGGTAAAATAAAGCTGAAATCGCCTAACCAGATGCCTAAGAGGGTAAGAAATTCCATGAAGAAGATAAGCAATGACAAGGGCAAGGTAAGCTATGAGTTCAACGGTAAGGTGGAAGCTGCCAAGCTGCTGGCGTCCATGAATGGATGGAACGCTCCCCAACAGATTGCATTGACCGGAAAGGATGGGGAGAAAACAAAGGAAATACGTATCGGCTTTGATGAAGAGGAGTGAAATCTAAAAAATAGAACAATTAAGTGAGAAAAATATCGGAGGTAATACACGGGATAATACGAAAAATCTGAAAAATAGAACAAAAGTAGCCGATTATGATAGTAAATCACAAGAAACTCAATCCGAATGCTTTCTATCTGCTGAAATATCTTAATGATGCAACGTTGCGCTTCATCATATTGTTTGGCGGTTCGTCCTCGAGCAAGTCATTCAGTGTGGCGCAGGTCGTACTCATACAGACGCTGCAAGATGGTGAGAATACTCTTGTGATGAGAAAAGTCGGTGCCTCAATCAGTAAGACCATTTATGAGGACTATAAGGTCGCAGCATCATTACTCGGTATCACACAATATTTCAAGTTCAACCAGAATACCATCAAGTGCCTCTATAATGGTGCGAAGATAGACTTTTCCGGATTAGATGATCCGGAAAAGATTAAGGGTATCAGTAACTACAAGAGAGTGCAACTTGAAGAGTTGTCTGAGTTTGAGTTTGCTGATTTGAAGCAGATACGTAAGCGTTTGCGTGGTAAGAAAGGCCAGCAGATTATTGCGGACTTCAACCCGATTTCGGAAACACACTGGATAAAGAAGGATTGGCTGGATAAAGAGAAGCTGCATGATATACCTATGATTGTGGAGATTGGCGGTAAGGTCATGCCTGCAGAACTTACAAAGGTCAAGTCTTTGAAGATGAATGAAGGCAAATCAATGGTCAATCCTATCACAAAGGAGATAGAGGAATATCCGCCTAACATGGTAGTCATCCAGTCAACATACCTTAACAACTTCTGGGTTGTAGGCTCGCCTGATGGTACCTACGGGTATTATGACGAGCAGTGTGTAATGGACTTTGAGCACGACCGCCTTCATGATCCGGATTACTACAATGTCTATGCGCTTGGCGAGTGGGGTGTCATCAAGACAGGTAATGAGTTCCTTAATTCCTTCAATGTCGGTAAGAACAGCGGTGATTATCCTTACATACCTGGTCTGCCTATTCATTTGTCCGTCGACAGCAACGTGCTGCCGTACATATCTGTAGGTTACTGGCAGGTAGATATGTCTGACGGTAAGGCTATGTACCAGATAGCCGAGACAACCGCTACCAGCCCCAACAATAGTGCAAGACGTGCGGCCAAACTGGTATCAAAGCGCCTGCAGGAGTTGGGTTACGATGACAGGATATATCTTCATGGTGATGCTTCAGCAAAAGCAGCCAATACCATTGATGACAATAAGCGTTCTTTCATGGACCTGTTTATCGACACATTGAAAAAGGATAATTGGATAGTCGAGGATAAGGTAGGCAACAAGAATCCTTCTGTATCCATGACTGGTGAATTTGCCAATGCTGTATTTGAAGGATTGTTGCCTGGTTTAAGTATAAATGTAGATGACAGCTGCCGTGTGTCTATCGAAGATTATCAGAGTGTGCAGAAGGATGTTAATGGTCTTATTCTTAAGACCAAGGTAAAGGACAGCGTGACAAAGCAGTCATACGAAGAACATGGGCACCTTACCGATACGCTGAGATACGTTGTACACGACATAATGTATGAGGAGTATGTCCAGTTCGCCAACAGACGCAAGCGTAATATGTATTCTGAAAAGGGTGTGTTCTCGTTCTTCAATCCGGAGCAGCACTATGATTACAAGTCGAGCATTGTGTATATCATGCCGAATATTGACGGTAAGTTCTATCTCTGCCATGCCGGTGAGTGCGGAGATAGATGGCATATGCTTGACCTTGTGAAACTTGATACTACGTCGATTTCTGAAATGAAGGAGGTGATAGTATCGCATAAGGCTGATGTGTATATCCTTGAGTCATCACCAGCCTATTACCAGATGGGGCGTGAGTTGAGAACGGATCTTCCGGAGGTAAGAATCAAGAAGGAGTACCAGGATATGGATAAGCGTATTGCTGCAACATCAGATTTTATCAAATCATATTTCCTGTTGTCCGAAAGTGGAATGGAAACCCCAGTATATTACTCCTTCATAACCGAAGTTCTTGATTATAATGGAACTGATAATATGGGTGCAAGTGCCTTATTGAGTGGCATAGCATACCATTTAATAAAATTGCAGCAATAGCCATTATTGTTGTATCTATGTGTATATTAGTGTGTTATGCCATAAAAATAAAGGGTGTCATTTTTCAAGATTTTGGCAAAATGTAATTGGTGTTTACCCATCATTTATCTTTGTTATATAAAGATTGATTATGGGAAATAACTTTTTCACAGATAAGGCTTTACCAGCAAACACGTCATTGAAGATGGCTTCTGCTCCGGCAGCATCTTCTTCTGTTGTCGGCGTTCCCATCGGGGGCGTTGGCGATTGGAAAGTAGAAGATTTGTTTGCTTCTCCATTTGTCTGTGGTCGCAACTACATGGAGCTGTTCCATTCGGTTCCTGAAGTTTTCTTTCCAATAGATTATATTGCTTCACGTATTGCCGGCTCCGGTTTTCAGCTGAAGAAGGTGAAGGACGATAGCATAGTCTGGGAAAATAAGCGTATGAACCAGATTCTGACTAAGCCTAACTGCCTCATGTCATGGAAAGAAATCATATACTCGCATTTTGTTTACAAACTCTGCACTGGCAATGCTTTCTTTCGTGCAGCAATTGCTGAGACATTCAAGAACCAGCCCAAATGGAAGTGGTGTGATAACTATTGGGAGTTACCTGCAGACTATGTAAATGTAGAGCCAAATCATGGGGTTAATATACCGATGTTCGGAATAGCAAAAGAAGAGGATGTCATACGTTGCTACCGACTTAACCACGGTTATGTAAGTACGATGGATATTCCGTCATATCAGATATGGCATGACCGTGATGGGTTGCCTGAATATATGTCTGTTGACGGCTTTATGAAAGCCCAGAGCAGACTTGCTGCGCATCTGAAGCCTATAGCCAACCTTATAGCCGTATATGAAGCGAGAAATGTGATATACGTAAAGCGTGGCGGCTTGGGCTTCCTCGTATCTCAGAAGAAGGATGATTCCGGAACGGTAGCCATGACGAAAGAAGAGAAGGAAGAAATCCTTAATAGTCACTACGGGCAATTCGGACTTAACAATCGCAAACTTCCGTATGGATTGAGTGATGTTCCATTGAGTTTCATTAGAACGAATCTTACCATCAGTGAATTGCAGCCGTTTGAAGAGACGCTGACTGATGCGATTCAGATTGCCGGAGCCTACGGTATTCCTTCTGTCCTCGTTCCGCGTAAGGACCAGTCAACATTTAGTAACCAGGCGACAGCAGAGAAGGCAGTTTATACATCAACTATCATACCGATGGCCAAGCAGTTCTGCAAGCAACTTTCTGCTTTTCTCGGTCTTGAAGAGGGTGGCTATTATCTTGATTGTGACTTTTCCGATGTGGATTGCCTGCAACAGGGATTGAAGGAAGCTGAGGAAGTGAAGACGCTGATCAATACCAGATGTAAGGAACAGTTCCTTAGCGGCCTCATCAGTATCAACGACTGGCGGGCACAAATCAAAGAAAGCAAATTTGAAAATCCTGTGTTTGACAAGACATTATTTGACATGTCAGACGAGGAAAGAGATATGGTAAAACAAGTAATAAGTCTTAACACAAAAAGTGAAGTTGAAAATGGAAGAGAAAACCAAGAGCCTACAGTACAGAACGAAGGCAAATGATGTGGATGAAAAAGGTATTGTCACTGTTGCAGTGAACGGTATCGGTGTGAAAGACTCGCAGAACGACATTTCCATGCCGGGTTCTTTCAATAAGACGCTGAAGGAGAACATCGGCAGAATGAGATGGTTTCTTAATCACCGTACCGACCAGCTTCTCGGTGTTCCCCTTAGTGGTGAAGAGAAAGAGGGCAACCTTATCATGGTTGGTAAACTTAATCTTGAAAAGCAGATTGGACGTGACACGCTGGCTGATTACAAGTTATATGCTGAGAACGGCAGAACACTTGAGCACTCTATCGGTGTGAAAGCGATTAAGCGTGATACTGCAGACCCACAGAAGGTACTCGAATGGAAGATGTACGAGTATTCGACATTGACAAGTTGGGGAAGTAATCCTCAGACATTCCTTGTCAATCTGAAATCGGGCACGCAGGAACAGGTTAAGGAAGCTATTGAGTTTGTAAGGAAAGCGTTCAGAAATACGAATTATTCGGACGAACGATTAAAACAGTACGATATGGAACTTAACTTATTGCTTAAAGCCGTCAATGGTGGTAATGTGGTGACCTGTCCTCATTGCGGCCAGCAGTTCGATTATGATGAACAGCACGAGCACACATTTACCCAACAGGTACTTGACAATGCGGCCATGTATTCAAGATGGCTTACTGACCGTATCGTCAGTCAGGAGATAGACAAGCTGGAGCCGGAAGTTCGCGCAGAAGTGGTTGCGCTTATTGACTCTGTTAAGTCAGAAGGACTGGAACTGACAGAAAAGTCAGTACAAAACTTCATGGCATACGTCCGTTGTCCGTCTTGCTATGGAAGAGTATATAGAAGTAACGCCTTGTTACAGGATAACAATACAAACATCTTCTCCGGGAAGTCTGAGCCGTTGAATGACACTCAGGATAAAACTGACGGGGCGCAAGAGGATGATGATGTAAAGAAAAAAGCCGCTGAGAGCACTTCTTTCTTCGGTCCTTTGAATGAGGTATTTAGTAATAATGATTAAAATTTTAATTGAAGATGAAGAAATTTACAGTTGCAGATTTCGGTCTTAAGACTGACGGCCTGCCTCAGGAACAGGCTACTTTTATGAACAACATTTCGCAGATGATGTGTGATATTATCAACAAGGCGATGGAAGGTGTTATCTCTCCGGAAGATATGGAAGTCAAATTGAAGGGCCTCAACGAAAAGTTGAATGGTTATGACGATGAAAAGTTCAAGCAGCTTGCAAAGGATAACGAGACATTGATCCAAACAGTCAAGGACCTTGGTGAAACCATCGAGAATTTGAAGAAAAAAGGTATCGGCATGGATGTCATCAACAAGTTTGATGAGAAATTAAACGAGATGCTGGAATCTGACAAGTTCAAGGAGTTTGCAGAAAACCATACTCGAAAGAGTGGTTCATTTGACGGTTTCTGCCTGAAGGACATCGTATCAATGACAGACAACTACGACGGTGACCATCTGACTACCCAGCAGCAGAGTAGAGTTGTATCACAGGTTTCCAACAAGCGTATCCATATGCGTGATGTTTTGAATACTCTACAGGGAGACCCGAAGTTCCCGAACCTTGCTTTTGCTCAGGTTTATGATTTCGACCGTAACGCACGTTATGTGACTGAAAACGGTACATTGCCTGAATCGAGCATTAAGGTGAAGGAAGTGCAGACTACAACAAAACGACTTGGTACTCACATTCGCTTGTCTAAGAGAATGTTGCAGAGTCGCGTCTATATCCGTTCGTTTATCCTTAAAATGTTACCGGAAGCCGTCTATATGGCTGAAGACTGGAATATCCTGTTCGGAGATGGTACAGGAGAAAACCTGTTGGGTATTGTGAATCATCCAGGAGTATTGCCCGTTGAGCAAATCATCGCTGAATCAGTAGTAAGCGGAAACGCAGGCTCTGTTAAGTCTGTATCCGGATACAATTCAAATAAGGATACAATCATTGAGTTTGCAAATCCTCAAGATCTTATCCTTGACGGTATGACTATCACTTTTACTGGTGCTACAGGTATGACTGCGCTGAACAGCCCCAACCAGTTGGTTAAGATGGATGACCGCCGGATTCTTTTGAAAGGTGTAGCTTATTCTGAGGAAACATCTACATCATCGATGACCTTCAAGGTAAGCCACGGAGCGTTCAAGTCTGTCGAACTGCCTAATTCCCTTGATGTCGTTAAAACCGGATTTGCGGTGATGACCTACGCCCAGTATACTCCCAATGCTATCGCGTTGAACCCTATCACAGTTAATTCTATGGAGGCTGAGAAGGATACTACAGGACGTAACCTTGGAATTATTACTACCGTTAACGGTGTGAAACACATTGCGGGACGTCCTATTATTGAAACAAGCAACATCCAGCCTGGCAAGTATCTGATTGGTGACTTTATCATGGCGGCCAACATTGTAGACTACAGCTCTTTGACTCTTGAATGGGCTGATGATGTAGATAGCAAGTTGAAGAATGAAATTGTTCTGATTGCTCAGGAAGAAGTTATCTTCCCTGTATACATGCCATGGGCATTTGCTTATGGAGATTTGGCTGCATTGAAAGAAGCAATCACTAAAGAGTAATGCTTATGAATGAATATATTTTTAAGGGAGATCCGAAACATCTTGAAAATGTAATCAGGGAGCAGCGTATTCGCATTCAAAGAGGGGTAGTATCTATTACTACTCCTTCGGAAAGTGGTTACATTACTCAAGAAGAATCTGAACAGAAAGTTCAAGCCAAAGAAGATGAACTGAATGCTGTCATATCTGAAAAAGATAGTGAAATTGGACGTCTTAATACTTCCATTGGAGAGAAGGATGCCAAGATTGCTGAGCAGGCTCAGACCATTACAGAGAAGGATGCACGTATTAAAGAACTTGAAGAACAGATTGCCGGACTGCAGAAACAAACTGAAGAGATGGCATTATGTCTTAACTCAGATCCCGGAGTAACAGACAATAAGGCTACAATACCTTATGATACTAAGGAAAGCGAGAGTTCTTCCAAATCTAAAAAGAAATAACCATGCTGATAGATGTGTCATATTTTGTATCGGGACTCCGGCATATCCAGAATGCCTCTATGTCCAAGACTGCAGGAGCTGATTCGGTTGCTGTAAACGGGCATATTGAATCCTATATCAAGGAACTGCAGCCTGTATTCCTTGAGGCAATGCTTGGGGAAAAGGAAGCATCCTATGCTATGGATTATCTTGAAATGCCGAATGATGAAGAAGATAAATCTGATGAACCGTCAAAGTATGAAGTTGTATGTGAAAGGTTGAAAGAACCCTTTGCTGATTACGTGCTGTACCACATACTCCGCGACGCTTCATCGCAAGCCACCATTACCGGTAATGTTCGATTGAAATCTGCCAATGAGTATATTTCACCCATGCGTGCGCAGGTGACGGCATGGAATCGGATGGTAGGTGCCAATGTGAAGTTTATCCAGTGGGCTCAAGAAGGTAATTGTCCTATTCCGTTAGTGACACAGGTAAATATGTTGAACAGAATCAATCAGTTTAATCTATGAAAGGTATAGTGGAGATTATAGGGGATGTGGTGAAGGAGATGGAGACAGATCTCGATATTGTGCTACCGGTTGATATTGAGAATGACAGATTTGAGACTGTCAAAAATCCACCTCTCAACTACATCTTCGGCTCCGCTCAGTATGTCAAGGAAAAACTTGATGAGTACAGCAAGATTCCTTCTACATCTGAACGGAAGTTCCCTCTGATAGTCCTGTTCTGTCCGGTAACTGAAAAACGGAATAGTGCAGACTATTATTCAAAGGTTAGTATTAATCTTCTGATTGCATGTTCCTCAACCAAGAACTGGAACAACGAGCGCCGCCTGCAGGCTTCTTTCATTAACATTCTTAGGCCTATTTATAACAGACTTATAACAGTGTTATCGGATGACGGTAGGTTTGATATCCAATATGATAACATCATTCCGCATGACTATTCGGAGAACTACTCTTATGGCAGATACGGAGCATTTACTGAATCCGGAGAGGAAGTGAGCGAGCCTATTGATGCCATTAATATACGCTCGATGGAACTAATTATTAAAAATCAAACTTGTAGATAATATGAGAAAGACAAGAATTTGCGATTCCGCAGAAATGAACACAGGTGGTTCTGCTTGTAGTGTCGACTGGGGTAAAATCAAAGGTGCTATTATCGTAGAGCATGGAAAGAAATTGCCTGCTGAGCTGACTGCAGAAAAGCTGGAAGAATTGTGTCACGCGGATAGACCGGATAGAATCTATCCAATCCACACATTCGTTGAGTATGCAAAGAGTGGTGGTGAAGCCCAGGTTAGTGCTGTCGGATATGGCCCGAACCAGTATAACGGACTCAACGCACAGACAGATACATTTACATTGTCACGCTTTGACGAAATGCTTAATGCAGAACTTCTTCGTTGCGCAAACAAGCAGTGGGATGTGTATTACTGGGACAGCAATAAGATGCTTATCGGTTACAATGACGGTACGGACGATCTTGCCGGTATTCCGATGGCTTCGGTATATCCTGGTTCGACTCCGTTCAGTACGAGTGGTGCGAAATCAAGCATGACTGTGAACTTTGCTCACCTTGATGCAGAAGACAGTCAACTTAATTTCGACTTTGTAAAACTGGATTTCAATCCGGCCAATGTCATTAAAGGCTTGACAGAGGTAATGCTTGTCGAAGCAAGCAGCGGTAAGTATAAGGTAATCGAGTGCATTGGCGGATATGACCGTACAGCTGAGTTCGCTGATGCTCTGTCAACTGGAGCAGAACAGGTTTTCACTGGAGTTACATCGGCAAGCTATGAAGATGGCCTGATTACCATTACTCCCGGTGAAGGAAATATCTCAGTAAAACAGCCGTCTGTCTTGTACACAAACGATATTAAATGGGTTGAATTTGTCAAAATTGTAAAAGCATCAGCATGAAAGTAGATGGAGTAACCTTTGTTGCGGCTGAAGTAAAGAAGGTCACAAAGGAAAAGTTTATAGAGAATCATATCGGCGTCCTCTGGCAATCCATTAAGGAAAGTGACAGAAAAAAGAAGCTTTCTGAAGTGTATGACAGCATTGTTGGCAAGCCTAAGCAGGAGGTAGCCACTGCCGAGACAATTAAGTAGTTGGTTAGTAACTGGGCCGGGCGAAAGTCCGGCTTTATTTTTATCACTATGGCTGATTTTAATAAACTGGAACATGCCGTTCATAGCGTTGTAACAGGGCTTGAGCAGGCTTGTGCTGATTGTTTGATGGAAAATAAGGCTGTTGTTGAAGAACTTATCGGAGAACAGTTGTATTCCGGATTGGATGGTGATACAAACAGCCTTAGACCTTCATACTCTGATGATCCTTTCTTTGACATTAAAGGAAGGTGGTACCATGATTCTGACGGGTATATCGAGTGGAAGAAAAAGATTACTCCTCCGGTTACAAGTCCGCGCTTGAATCTACCGCCAAGACCGATAGATGTTCCCAACCTCTATATTACCGGAGCGTTTCATGAGAGCATACGTGCCTCGGTGAACGGGGATAGTCTGTCAATAGGTACATTCGGATTTACCGAAGGTCCGGACATAGTCAGGAAGTACGGAGACAATATTCTCAATCTCGGTGTGGATGCAAGGGAGTATATCGTTCTTGAGATGCTTGAACCGTTTATAGGTGATTTCTTTAAAAAGTATGGATTGTAATGGGATGCAGTTGTGAGAATAAGAAACGGATGTCGGACTACGAGCATGTGTCTATGCTGGCAAAGAAAGCTGCTGCGATGGATGGTTGTATCTATGTGGTATATAAGAAGAAAGACGGCACGTATGCCTTCGACAAAGAAGGTTCTGAGATAGACGGTATTATTGTTGAATATAAACATTATTTGTAATGGAGATTAAATTAAAGGATTTCGTCGATGAGAAATCATTCAAGGACTTGCAGGAACTTGACAAGACAATATCCAGTATTAAGGAAACATATACGACAGCTGCAAGGGAACTTGCCCAGGGGCTGACCATAGAGGTGAAGTGTAAGGGTGACCTTGACAAATTGCAGAATGTCTATAATACTCAGATGAGTAACGTTGCCTCTGCATCTGATTCGTTGACTGGTGTCTTAAAGAAACAGTCTGAAATTACTGACCAGTTGATGAAGAAAATCAAGGAAAAGGCTGATGCGGAAAAACTGAGTGTAAAGGAAGTCAAGGAACTCTCTAAAGCTACAACAGAGGCATCCAAAGCTGTACAGCAGGCGGCCAAGGCAGAGGAAGCGTACAACAAGGCGCAGAGGTCTGCCAATACTACCAGAAAGTCTTCTATTATGACGGAAGAGGAACGAATACGTACTATCAAAGAAGCCCTCGCTTTGGCAGATAAGGAGGTTCATAGTATTGATGAAGCTAATGAAGCAAATAAAAGGTTACGCCAGGCTGTCAAGATGGTTCGTGATACGGATGAGGACTACAAGAATACACTTGGCAAACTTAACGCAACAATCGGTGTGAATACTGATTATGTGAAGCGTAATAGCGACCGTTACACCCAGCAGAAGATGACCATTGGTAACTATAAGGAAGAGGTCAAGGCTGCGTGGATGGAGCTCAATAACCTCAATGATTCTATGAGCAGTCTTGGAATTGTAGGGGGTAGCTTCGGTAATTCCCTTGGTGCATTGGGAGAGTTGGGAGGAATGCTGGAGGGAGCTAAAGGTCTTGTTTCTGTGTTGAGCAATAAATGGCTTTTAGGCCTTGGTGCCGGTGCTGTTGCCGGTGCAGGTATAGGATGGTGGGTAAACTATAATAAGGGGCTTGTAGAAGCAACAAGACTTACACAGCAGTTTACAGAAAAGAGTGGCGATGATTTGAAAGAGTATCGCAATGAAGTGCAGGCTATTGCTGATTTTTATAATAAAGACTTTAAAGAGGTACTTATCGCAGCCAACGCAGTATCCAAACAGTTTGGTATAGATGCAAGCGAATCCATTAAACTGATTCAGGATGGATTTATTGCCGGTGCTGATGCTAATGGTGAGTACCTGGATACCTTGAGAGAGTATCCGGCATACTTTAAGGAGGCTGGAATCAGTGCAGAAGCATTCATTGCCATTACTGCACAGGCTGCAAAGTCCGGTATATATTCCGATAAGGGTGTCGATGTAATCAAGGAAGGTAACATTCGTATCCGTGAGATGACAACTGCTACTGCTGCAGCCCTTGAAGGTATTGGCATATCTGCCGATGAGGTTCAGGAGCAGTTGAAAACTGGACAGAAGACTACCTTCGACATCATGCAAATGGTTTCACAGAAACTGACTGAATTTCCCGACAGTGCGGCTGTAGTTGGTACTGCTATTGCGGATATTTTCGGTGGTCCTGGTGAGGATGCCGGATTGCAGTATATCAGAACTCTTAAAGATATAAAGACCAATCTTAATGATGTCAAGTCTACTGCAGGAGAGGTGGGTAAAGCACAAGAGGAGTACCTTGAAGCTCAAAAAGAACTTGCTAACGAAGTTGCGCTTTTATTTGATGCTACCGGTGGTGCATATGAAACTATGGCAGCCCGTGTAAAGAGTTCTATATCTACAATGACGGCAGATCTTGTAAGTTGGATTCGTCGGGGTGTTGAGAGTGTTGATGAGATTTCAGAAAGGGAAGAATCGCAGGCTCGCGCTGATGGTGAACGTTATGCCGCCCAGGATGTTCAGAAGCAGTATGATATAATCAACTCCAAAGCTGACGAATATGTAAAGCAGGGAATGAAAAGAGATGAAGCCTTTAAAAAGGCAAAAGAGGAAAGGCTCGATATTCTAAAAAGAACTCTGAGTGATGAAGAACAGAATCTCAAGGACGCAGTAGATTTGAATAAGAAATATTACAATGAATATCAGAACGCAAGTTTTTGGAGACAGGGGTTGGGACTTGATCGCACAAACAGCCAGATAAATGCGGATATTAAATCATCGTGGGAAGGAAGAATGTCTGCTCAGCGTGGTTACTCAAGTATAAACAAGCAGGTTGACCTTGTCCAAAGTTATCAGGACCCGACAATAAAGTATAAGACCATAGGTCGTGAAACCGAGGAGGAAAAGGAAACTCGTTTGGAAGCAGAGAAATCCCTGCAGGAATCTCGTATTGCGTTGATGAAGGACGGGCTGGATAAGGAACTGGCTACAATCCGTAATGGTTACCAGCAGAAGATATCTGAAATCAAGGGTAATTCGGCTGCAGAATTGGCTTTGAGAAATTCTCTCCAGGAAGAAATGAATAAAGCTTTGACAGATGCTACAGAGGAGTATGAAAAGAATAGGACCGATATTGACCTACAGAATAGACTGGCTGCTGTAGAGGAAGGCAGTGAGGAAGAATTGTCTGTCCGTCTTGAAATACTTGACAAACAGAAGAAAGCTGAGATAAAGGCAGCTGAAAGCAATGGCGCAGATGTAAGCCTCATCGAGCAGAAATATCTTGAAGAAAGACGTAGACTTTATGAAGAATATGCCGCTGATGAAGTAGAGGAGATTGCCAAGTCTGCTGCTGCACGGCAGGTGGTCCGTAATGCTCAGTACACTTCTGAATTGAAGGAACTTGAAAAAGCGTTTGCTTCTGGCTTGATTCAGCGTGAGGAATACGAAAAGGCTAAGGCTGAGATGACTGAGCGTTTCTCTGTTGAAACTGCCAGTGCTGCTATATCTTCTCTTGAACAGCAATTGGAGGTAGAGGACTTGAGTGCAGATGATCGTGAGGCTATAGCTGAGAAACTTCAAAAAGCAAAGGCAGACCTTGCCAATGCAGAGGCAGATGCTGAGATAGCGGCAATCAAAAGGGTTGCGGATGAGGAGGAGAAATCCTATCAGAAAAGGATGGAAAATGCAAGGCAGTGGATGGAGATATCTTCGGATGCCATTGGAACTATAGGTGGTTTAATGACTGCTATGTATGAAGGTGACATTAATGATATAGAAGAGAAGCAGGAAGCTAACGAGAATGCATATAATGCGGATGTTGAAAGGATTGAATCCCTCGTTGAAAGTGGTGTGATAAGTACAGAAGAAGGGGAAGCTCGAAAACGTGCAGCAGAAGCTGAGACTGCCAAGAAGAATGAAGAACTTGAAAATGAAAAAGTGAAGTTGCAACAGAAGCAGGCTAAATGGCAGAAAGGTGTTGATATAGCGCAAGCTGGTATTGCTACTGCACTTGCTATAACACGTGCGTTGCCTAATCTTGTTTTAGCCGGAATAATTGCTGCTATGGGTGCTGTACAGGTTGCCACGATTGCAGCTACTCCAATACCGGCATATAAAGATGGTACCAAGAATGGCGGCCATATCGGTGGTCTTGCTATAGTTGGTGATGGTGGAAAACAGGAAGTCATCGTCTATGGTGGAAAAGGATGGATAACGCCGGATACACCTACCATTATAGACTTACCTAAGGGTGCTGAGGTATATCCGGATGTAAACACATTTGAAAGCATGAGTCTTAACTTTACACCTCTTTCTGAGACAAGGGAAAATCCGGTTGTGGTTAATGACTACAGCGAACTGTCCAGGGAAATGAAAGGTGTACGTTCTGAACTCAGAAAGATGGCGCGTCAGCAACACCGTGACGCATATAACGCCAAATATGAATCTTATAAAAGAAACAAATTATGATTAGGACATTAAGTAAGTTGACTTTATCAGCATTTATCGATTTATCCTGTGGTAACAACGAAGTGTTGAGGGAAAGTCCGGAAGAAAAATCCGATGATATAAAAAGAGTGGCCAGAGAATTGTTCTATGCTTATCATGGTATAGTCAATCCTTCCGGTCTTGAAACATTGTTGTTGGATAAGGAAGAACGATTGAAAATTCAATACAAATTATCTCTTTGCAAAGTTCTTAAAATATTGATAGGTATTAATGCTTATGATGAAGTGATTGATGTTTTAAGAGGAATGGGTCTGGGAGAAAAGGAACCAGGAGCGATTGAAAAGCGTATTGATAGGATGGAGGCGGAAGCCAAATATCTAAAGCATAGGCTCGATGACAGTAGAAAGGATGTGAAGAAGAGAACCCCAGATGAAATACGTGCTTCATTTGACAAGGAAATCGCATTTCTTATGACGTATTATAAGATGAATATTGATACCCATATTGTTTCTGCTGGTGTCTATGCCAATATGCTCAGGCAGGCAGATGCTGAAATAAAAAGGAAAATCGCGAGGAAGTAACTTCTGAATCGAATTTTTCAGACGGGTGGTTAGTAACCTTATTGTAATTCTAATCACCCGTAAAATGAAAGATAGTATTAAAAAAGAACTGGCATGTATCAATGCCAAATGCGACCTTATTATTGAACTACTTAATGGATTGTCATCAGATCCGGATTATGTAATCAATAGGATGCGTGATATTGCGTTCAGACAGAGTGTGGAGATGAAAAAGAAAAATTCAACATGTCTTAAACTCTTGCCGAATGATAAGTAATCTGATTGAAAAGCATTATAAATGGATAATGCAGACTTCTTATAAGTATTGTAAGAATAGAATGGATGCAGAGGATCTTGCAGGGGAAACCATTCTTAAAATATTATCTAATAAGCATTCCTATGATGAAAGTAAGCCGTTCAAGCCATGGTGTAGTGTTATAATGTTGAATACGTATATTACTTCCTATAATCATGAATCATTAATATATTTTGAAGATGAAGATAAGGCTGTTTGTAAAGAATCTTTTATGGAAACAGAACATCACGCTCAGTTCTCAGAAATACTCTCAATCATTAATAATTGTAGAGCAAAATCATGCTCAGTTGATTGTGTTATGATGTATGCTGCCGGATATTCATATGAAGAAATATCTAAGAACATGCATATACCTGTAGGAACGGTTCGAAGCCGGATTTCATATGGTAGAGATATGTTGCGTAAATACATTGATTATCATAAAGTTAAATAAAGTATTTCCGGATAAAATTGTGAAGTTTCTGATTGCAAAACTTGACTATCTGAACTATCTTTATAGTATAATAATAAACTAAAAGTCAAACTATTATAATAAACATTATGGAAAAGATAAATTTCAGATCAAGAGTGATGAAGTATGCGCATCAGTTAGCAAAATCAACAGGGAAATCATGGAAAATCTGCATGTTGAAAGCTTGGGAACTATATCGGCTTGCAAAGAAGATGAGACAGGGAGTTGTCAAGTTTGCTTTTGAAAAAGTAGACGGAACAATTCGCTATGCAAATGGCACCCTTATGAATATGCCTTCAGGAATATCTGTTAATGGAAAGAAGGTTACAAAACCAAGCTATAAGACATTTGCCTATTTTGATGTAGACAAGTCGGAAATGAGATGTTTTAAAATAGAAAACCTTGTAACAGTTTATTGAAATGGAAAGTTATATTATATATGAATCCGGGGAAATAAAAAGCGTATCCCCTTTGAATGGAGAGGATTTTTCTTTAAAAGAACTGCAGGATGCTGTTAAAGGATACATTGAGATTCTGCCAATCAGAAAGAGAGTGGGCGTATTTGCTTTCACATCCTGTAATGGGGAGTATATTGAAATAGACCTCACGAAAGATTATATTATAGTAATGAATTCGGACGGTAAATTTGAGACTCCAGTGTGCAATAATATTGCAACAGTTCTTGCCGCATCTTCGTGCTCAATAATGCATGGAGATTGGATTGCAGGGAGTGTTTTGATATGTCCGAGTAAATTGGTAAGATGACGAAGTTAATGTAATATATTGTATAATAGTAATTTATGTTATTGCTGTGTATTCAAGATTTTGGGCAATCCGGATATGGGTTGCCTTTTTCTTTATATTTGTTTTGAATCAATATGTGAAGTATGTTATGTAAGTATTATCTGATGATTGGGAGTGACAAGGTTGACATAAAAAGTGAATCTTGTATGGATGTTTCGTCCATGATTTCCAATCTGAATGATTTGAAGTTGTCATATAGTCGGGTAGATTATGGAGGTGTCACAAGAAAATGCGGTAGTAATATCGAATTAGTAGGTGATGCAAGAAATGCTATTGTCGACTATTTCTCTGCCAATGGAAGACGTTCTGTAGCATCTTTCGCTGTATACGGTATAGAGAATGACTGGACTTACACTGAAATATTCTCCTGTCCACTCGACTTTTCATCATTCGAGTACGATTCCTACGTTGCTACTCTGTCATGTATTGACAACTCTGTAGCTTCTAAAATTAAGGCCAACAATAACACACAATACGAATACAATGCTGCAGAATTGAAAGCGGCAAAACAACTTGAATACGACCGCCTAAGTATAGGTAATGAAGTATCTATGCAGGCTATTGGTAGTGAAGAGTACGAAGGAGAGGATACTCACAGTACAATAGCACGTAATGTGTGGTGGACATTTCCTCGTTTGGGAATTGTTAATGAAGAGATACCAAGTAACCATTCCGTTCTTATTCAAGACAGTCCCGAAGTATTTCAGACAGACGGTACTCCTATGGGGTGGGGATTCCCTGCAATGAACAGGCCGGAAGCATACTTTCTCGAATGTATTGAGGACTGTGTTGTTACGATAGACTTTTCTAATCTTGGAATAGTAACCAGTTCAAGAAATCCTAAAGGATGCGTTCTTGCCAAGCTTTCCGATGGTGTCGTTACTCCGCTGAACTGTAGTTATTCTTCTATCCTTCCAGGTGATGAGTTTTCCAGTCTTTCTCAAGTGAAATGGTCTGGCCCTTTAAGAAAGGGAGATAAATTGCAGTTTGCTGTTTACAACTATTACCACGAGTTATATGACAGTTCGGGAATTGTTTTCGAAGCACGCAAATCCGGCTTCGTATCATGGAGTGACAGACAGGACCCTATTTATTTTGACGTAATTAAGCCTAATGTGTTGCTCGGCAAGCTGATTGAGTCAATATGTCCGAATATGGTTGTTAAATCATACATTAAGGAGACTATTGATAACGAAGGTATTGAAGTGGATAATATCAGACTGCAGAACACGATGCTTTGCCCAGCTGAATGTGTGAGACAGTTCAAGGAAGCGAAATTGTACACCTCTTTTAATGACTTTTGTCTTTGGATGGAAGCTACATTCGGATACGTGTACGAGATTACCGAGATGGCAGAAACTGCTGAGGGTATCATTCAGTCAAGTATTTATGACTTTGATGGCTTTGTAGAGCAATTTAATGGTGTTAGTAATACCGAACACTCTAACCTCAAGCGCATCGTATTCTGTTATACAGAAAGAGATTATAGTGACGGACGTTTTGCCGGAGAGTATGAACTTCCTTGGGGTGATCCTTACAAATCTGTTCAGTATTCTACCAGTTTCTTGGGGAACGAAAGCTACCAGTTATATGAAAAAGGGGATACGTTCGGTTACAAAGTAAAAAATGATGTGTTCTTCCGTAATACGGCTGAGTTCGTTATTTACCAAGCAGAGAACGGTAAGGTTCCCAATTACACGGAAGCAGGGTCTTTCAAATGGACGAACACATTGCATGAGGCAGAACTTCAAGATATAGACCGTAATCACTATACAGGTACACTCAACTTCGGGATGATTACTTCTGACGATGTAACCGACCTTGGGGTATATCCTGGAACAGTTAATGAATCGAATATCTGCTTCTGTCGAAAGCTGAAACGGTTTGCGTATTATCACAACGGTTATTATCTGACCTTCAACGGTTCTGAATCCTATATGAATGGTGGTAATACAAGAACTGATATTATTTACAAGAAAACCGATACGGGACAGAACTACATCTTCATAAAGGACTGTCTTACCAAATGTGTGTTGTCGGAAGACATTGAAGAAGTCAAATATCCAACTGTTGTATTCCGACACCGTAACGAGGTCTTTCAGAATCTTGCTGTTATCGGGATAGACGATATAGCTGACTTCAAGTATAAGCTTGCGACAGAACGGCTGTATGCACGACTGAACATCGGATACGAGAAAAAGGACTACGACCTTGGTAATAACGGTAAGGACGAGTTTAATTTTAAGTCAGTATATACCACCGGTATCACTCTTGATGATAAGGAACTGAATATGGTATCTCCATACAGAGCAGATAGCTACGGCATGGAAGAACTTGCTGCGAAGATAGGGCAGGATACGAGTAGCAGCGGCAGTGACAAGCAGATATTTGCTGTATATTGTTCAGAAGAACAAAACGAGTATGTTGTTTCAAGAGATTCAGTTGTAACTGGTGTCGGTTCTGATACAATATTCAACACTTCTCTGTCTGTACTGGAAATGATTGAGGCGAACAGAAGGTACCTTGCCTCCTTTGCTGAAAAGTTGACATTCGTATCTACAGATGGAAACTCATCGGCTATAATAGACGGTGTAATGTTGTCTGGTGACGTTGAACTCTCAAATCCTCTGTTTAAAGCTGGGAATATAAGTTTTTCGACGAACAGTCTTATTGTTCCGGAGCAATGGAACGGCTATGTAGAGATACCTTTTGATGGGAAGACCATCAGAGGGTATATATCCAGTCTTGAAATAAATGTATCCCGTGAGGAAACATTTGAATATGAACTGATAGAATGCTGACAATATGTATAGGATAAGCCCATTTACACCACTGTTTTTCAATAAGGATGTTGACAGGACATCTTCTCCGAGCCGTTATGTGCAGGTGTTCTCGCCTTCGGACCAGATACTGATTCAGGTGATTACCCAGTACGAGTCACGTGCCATTACCGGAAAGATAGTCAATGTGTGTACGCATGATGAAACTGAGATAGACTGGACTGTGTGGAGCCTCAACAGCCATGACAATCTATACTATCACGTGTTGACTGCATTGCCGGACGGATATTACTATGTAGAGATAAACGGTATCGTGTCCGATATTTTTCATGTTACATCTGATGAAAGCAAGCTGTTGGATACAACATTGATTCAGTATTCCATGAGGGATAATAAGAGCCGGCAGGACGGTGTGTTTTGGGTATCCGGAGTGCAACAGTTCTTTGACTGGCGTGTTCCCGGAGGATTCATGGATGATGACTGGTCTTTCGGTGTAAGTAATGAGCAGTTCACTGACTCTGATTATAATGTATCTGAGATTTATTCAAGAGAGGTGACATATAAGTCGTTCACTCTTGGTAATTCCATAGGTTGCCCAATTTGGTATGCAGAGTTGCTGAACAGAATTATGTCTTGCACCTACGTATACTTCGATGGTGAGCGCTACATAAGAATGGAATCGAGTATACCAGAAGTAACCAAGGTGATAGAAAATAGAAGAAGTTATGTGTTCAAGCAAGCTTTGGTCAGTGTTGATATTGTGGACGCTTCCGAAAGTGACAATCTTCTGAAGATAAGAAGGGTAGATGAATCCATATTCAGAAAAACAACTAACAGACTGTTGACAATATGACAGACGAGGAGATACGTATAATAACCGAGAAAGTAGTAGCTTATCTCAAGGAAGACAGTGTTACTATTGATGAGTTGATGCAGACCAATGTGTTGACAGGGGAGGATATGGTCGAACTCAACAAGGGGCGTAAGGTATCGCTTGACGATCTCAAAAAGTTTGTCAGAGGATTTGGCGTAATTCTTGAGATAATCACCAAGGATGACACGACTATTCCTACGGACAGCAATGTGTTCTCCGCTATCAGAACATTGAATGAGATATATCGAAGCAAAGAGGAACTGAAGAAAATCTTTCTCAGAAGGGACCAGGTTGATTCAACCAACTTTCTTCTGAAATTTTTAGGCGGTGCCGAGTTTGGAGAGTTTGTCGACTCCCTTTTGGCTGGCAAAGGTGCCGGAATATTCCCGGATGGTCGAGGACAGTTTGAACGTCTTG
>ERZ791743.379-NODE-379-length-43576-cov-17.505733_pt1 | contig 43576 bp, 34 predicted proteins | sample MGYA00509952_ERZ791743 | MGnify/ENA primary metagenome ERZ791743 (study PRJEB30046, sample SAMN00792040) | human gut metagenome | study: EMG produced TPA metagenomics assembly of the A metagenome-wide association study of gut microbiota in type 2...
GTCAACCGTAATCGTTTTTAGTGTTTAACCTGTCAACCATTTTTAGTACACCACAGAGACCTGTTCCGCAGCAAAAGGTTTTCTTTGGATTATCGTTTTGAAAACGGTTTAGGATGGTGTTCCCGACCTTATGACGGTTTTACTAATGAGGACAACGAGTTTGTGGGCAGTCCCCTTTCCATTTATTTCGGTTTCGGATTGTATGCGGGGTATCGGGTTGCCCCGCAATGGGAATTGACATTGGGTGGGGAATTCAAGCATTTTTCGAATGGTGCGCTAGACCGCCCGAACAAAGGTATTAATACGGCCGGGGCTTCCATTGGTGCGAAATATTACATTCAGCCGGGTGATGCTGTTCGTAACGCGGGAATCCGTTCGTCCTTTGTTCCTTATTTTTTTGTGGATTTTTCTGCAGGATGGGATATGAACAGCCTGATGGGAAAATGGCTCATCAGCATTGATCCTTCGAAGGCCGTAGCCGGAGAATATCGGACGAAACAATTTAAAATTTATTCAGGAGCAACTTTCCATGCCGCCGCCATGTACAGATATGGAGTCAGATATGCATCAGGTATAGGGTTGGACTACTCGTATGTTCCCTATATCCATACCTTGCAGAGAGATGATGAGCAGTTTGGGTATATGGACAAGTCATACAGCAAGCATGTAGTAGCTATAGGATTGTGCCATGAGGTGTATTATAAGCGACTCGCCATGCATATGGGATTGGCTTATTATTTGCACAGGCGACTGGGAGGTATTGACGTTGAATACGGAAAGCCATATAATGAGACATTAGGTATTAAGTACGCATTGACGCGTAGCGGAAATGTGTATTTGGGATACCATGTACGGGCTCACCTGTTCAGAGCTGACCACATGGAGTTCAAAGTCGGCTTTCGCGTGAGAACCGGAAAGGGATGTCAAAGGGATTCCTGGTAATAATGTGCAGCGCGACCAGAAATGCGTTACATTGTTTTTGTAGATGTCTTGTTTTCCGAAGATACGCGGCTTGCAGTAAGTTCCCATAATACAGATAAGTGACGATATTCTTGCTGCGTGATGTTTTATCGGTATTTACAGCATAATGCTGTGGGTCGCATACTTCAGGACCTCAGGACGGTGTGTTACAAAGATTAAAGTCTTATCCTTCTGATGGGTTATAATATTGTTGAGAATTTCCCGTTCCGTGGTTTCATCCAGGGCTGAAGTCGCTTCGTCAAACAGCAAAAATGCACAGCGTTTGAGAAGGGCTCTTGCTATTGCAATTCGTTGTGCTTGCCCTTCAGACAATCCATATCCCATTTCGCCGCAAACAGTGTCCATTCCATTGGGAAGTGTATAGATAAAACCGGCTGCTGCCTGTCTTACAGCTTCCTTAATCTCCTGCTCTGTGGCATAAGGGTTGCCCATCAGCAAGTTTTCGCGTATGGTTCCGCTAAACAGGGTATTTCCTTGTGGAACGTAAGAAAAATTACAGCGTGTAGATGTTGATATTGGAATTTTTTCCCCTTCTTCATTATAGATAAACAACGTACCTGCTGTGGGGGAAACCAGCGACAGCAGAATACGCATCAAAGTAGTTTTACCAGCTCCCGTGGTTCCTTGTATGACCAGAATCCCGCGTGGAGGAAGACAATAGCAAAATCTGTCAAGAATCTTATTTTCCTTTTCACCGTAAGAGAAAGTCAGGTTTTCTATCGAGATTCCTGCAGCTCCGTTTATCTGTTGCTTCTCTGTGTGGATTTCATCGGGAATCCGTTCCAGTTTCATGAGTCGTTCGCTGGAGGTAAAGGCAGAAATAAATCTAGGTACGAAGCGTACGATATTACGGATGGGTAATTGAATTTGACCGACCAACTGAATAAAAGCCAGCATGGTTCCATAGGTGATTTCTCCCCGTTGAAGGCACTTGATTCCCCAGATGAAGGTAACCAGGTAACCTATTGAAAATCCGACGTTGGTCAAGGTTGATGATATCGTGGAATAGGTCGTTTTTTCGATGACAATTTTTTGTAATTCCGTTTGCTTCCGGCCCAGTCCGGCTATGGTTTCCGCATCGCGTTCCAATGTTTTTATCACAGTAAGGTGCTGAAGGTTTTCCTGTATGTAAGATTGTATTGTTCCTTCTTTTTCACGCACTTCATGACTCATGCGCCTCATTTTTCTGATATAGAGCTTACTGCAGATGACAAAAAAAGGAACAATCAGGATAATGGCACATGCCAATGTCTTTTCCATCCAATATAGGAAAAAGAATGCCCCTAACAATTGGAATGTGGTGGTGAACAAGGAGGGGATGTTTTCTGTGAGAAATACAGTCACATCACGTACGTCCTGTTCGATTCTGTTTAGCAAATCACCTGTATGGAATTGTCGGACTTCATTCCATTCCGATAATATTAATTTGTCGAAGACGGCTTGCCGCATTCCATTTTGCGACCGAACCCCCAAGGTTGCCTTAATCCATTTGGAGCCAATGCCTAGCAACAATTGGAAAAAAGAAATTGATATCAAAATGATGATAGCCGTCTGAAGCGAGACGACAGATTCCTTGTGCGTAACAATGTCAATGCAGAGTTTCGTGGTCCACACGAAGGCCAGGCTCGATACGACCAGTAACAAGCCGATTGCTGCATTCAGAATGGCCTGATACTTATAACATTTCCAATATTTCCACAGCCACTTTGCAATCTGTGGAATGGAGTCCAGCTCGTATCTTTTCATATTTGATTCATGCTTGTATTCTTCCCCGGTTACAGACGCCGGTCAATTCCCCACATCATTTTATCCCGAAGGGTATCAAAAAAGTGCTTATGTCGAATTTTCATGACGCCTATACGATAGGGAGCCTTTCTTAAAGTCAGCCGGGTTCCATCAGGATAGCTGTCACTTCTTCCGTCGACCGATATCAGAAAATTATGGCTTCGGCTATGTACTGACAATGTAATTTCCGCGTCATCGCAGACTATGACTGGACGCATGCTGAGACTGTGAGGAGCTACGGCTGAAATGCAGAAAGTATTGGAACGCGGTTCGATTATAGGTCCTCCTACGCTTAAAGAGTAGCCGGTGGAACCTGTCGGTGTGCTGATAATCAATCCATCAGCCATATAGCTGGCCAGCGATTCATTGTTGATGCGTGTGTCTATTTCAATCAGCGAGGAATTGTCGTGCTTGAGTACTGCCACTTCATTAAGCGCATAAGGAAAGGTACGCAAAGGCTCCCCATCTTTTTCAAGGTGGATGAGCGTGCGCTGTTCAATATGGTATTTTCCCAGTTTCAATGCATCTATCGCATATGATATATAGTCCGGGGAGATGTCTGCCAAAAAGCCAAGACGTCCAGTATTGATGCCCAAAATAGGCACTCCACTTTTTCCGACTCTTGCCGCAGTATTCAGAAATGTACCGTCTCCTCCCATCGAAATAGCACAGTGGGGATGGATGTCGGATGTCAGGATGCCGACATGGTCCAAGACGTCAGCTCCTAAATTTTCCTGTATAAAACGAGCGAAATCTTCTTCAATATAGATATTTGCACCAATTGCTTTCAATTTCTTGATCACCTCTGTAACAAAGATATTCTTTTTGGTTTGAAAGACATTACCATATAGTGCAATTGTTAATTTATTCTCAGGCATATCACAGTTTTTTTGATTTCGCAGGCATTAGTATCTTTGAAAGAAAAGTTTTTATTAATTTTGCAACCTATTGTATGTATTTATTTGCAAATATACAGTATGGTTCTTGAAGTACCAAATTTATTCTTTTCTTTATTTGGTATCGAAAAGGCCGTAGGTTTTTTATTGCGAAAAAGAGTGGCTAGAGAATGACTAGATTAAGCGTTAATATCAATAAAATTGCGACATTGCGGAATGCCCGTGGTGGAAACAGACCGCACCTTTTGTCCGTTGCACATGACTGTGAAGAATTTGGAGCACAAGGGATCACGGTGCACCCCAGGCCAGACGAGAGGCACATCCGGTATCAGGATGTATTGGATCTGAAAGGAATATTGACAACAGAATTCAATATTGAAGGTTATCCCAGTCCGGAATTTTGTGATTTGGTGTGCCGGGTGCAACCCCATCAGGTAACTTTGGTTCCCGATGCTCCCGGCCAGTTGACCTCGGATCATGGTTGGGATATCAAAGGAAATGCGACATTCCTTACGGATGTCATCGGAAAATTCAAGGAAAGAGGCATCCGTGTGTCTGTTTTTGTTTCGGCTGACGAAGAGGTAGCAAATGAGGCGATAAAGGTGGGTGCCAACCGAATAGAACTGTATACAGAGCCATATGCCAGCAATTTTGACCGGGGTGAACGACTTGAAATCATACAGCCGTTTATACGTACGGCAGAAGCTGCACGTGAAGTAGGCTTAGGGGTTAATGCCGGTCATGATTTGAACTTGGATAATCTAGGCTTTTTTCATCAGCACATTCCATGGATAGATGAAGTCAGCATCGGGCATGCCTTGATATGTGACGCCCTCTATTTGGGGCTTCATGAGACCATACATCGCTATCTTGCCTGCCTGAAATAGCGCGATGTTTCCGGTTGTCCATAAAGGGCCTGACGGCTTCCCGTTAGTGACCGGTTATCCTGACGAAAAGATGAAAGGTTGGGAAGTGAGGAATGCAGAACCGTACAGGCTTTCATGGAAGGAATTGGATGAACAGAGAGGTTATCTCCTTCACGCTTTCAGAAAATACGTTCTTTTCCAATCGTATACGGTATTCTTCCGGTCAAAAAAACGGACAAATTAAAGGGCAGTAAACACCCCTATAAGAAGATAATAATCAATTAACAGAATTAAAATAGAGAAGTATGATACATTTGTTTTTGGCAACAGGATTTGAGGAGATAGAGGCCTTGGCCACATTGGATGTTTTGCGACGCTGCAATCTGGAAGTTTCTACAGTGAGTATAACAGGTACACGACTGATACATGGAGCACATGGCATTCCCATTATGGCGGATACCTTACTGAGGAAAAGCGAAATCGATAACAGCGAGTGCCTGATTTTGCCCGGTGGAATGCCAGGAGCCAGGAATTTATGCGCATGCGACAGTTTGCGGCGTGCATTGCAGCAGCACAATAAAAAGGGTACATTGATTGCAGCCATTTGTGCGGCTCCCATGGTCTTGGGAGAATTGGGTATATTACAAGGTAAAAATGCAACATGCTATCCCGGTTTTGAAGAGTATCTGAAAGGGGCTGTGTGTGTGAAGGACCTTGCAGTGAAAGACGGAAATATCATTACAGCGAAAGGGCCGGGTGCCACATGGGATTTTGCCTTCAAAATAGCCGAACACTTTGTTCCGGTGCAACGCATCAAGCAATTGAAGAGTGACCTCCTCCTGAAGGAATAAGTTTATCATTATCGTGGATATATTAAACCAAAATGTGAAATACTTAAAAGGAGTTGGGCCCAATCGTGCCCAGCTCCTTTTAAAGGAATTGCAGGTGGAAACTGTTCGTGATCTATTGTACAATTTCCCTTATAAATATATTGACCGTTCGGTCATACATCGTATTAGTCAGTTGATAGACAATATGCCTTATGTACAGTTGCAAGGGCAGCTCTTATCTATTGACATGGAAGGGGATGGTTATAAAAAGAGATTGAAAGCAGTTTTTACCGACGGATCTGGATATGTGGATCTTGTCTGGTTTAATGGTACCAAGGTTATTGAGAAAAAGTTAAAATATAATCAGCCGTATCTGATTTTTGGCAAGCCCAATACCTTTAATGGAAGAGTTTCCATTGTTCATCCGGAAGTGGAGCCCCTTACCGATGTAGGTGCAGCACCGAGCGGTTCCTTGTGTCCATATTATCATACCACGGACAGAATGAAACGGATGGGGTTAACTTCACGTCTGATTGCAGATTTGATTGAAAATGCTTTTGAGTTGATTCCTAATGGGATAGAAGAAACCCTTCCTTCTTATATTATTCAAAAGAACAATCTGTTGCCGATTAACGAGAGCCTGCGTACGATACACCGGCCGACATCGTCTGTGGCGCTTACACATGCCATCCGACGATTAAAATTTGAAGAACTGTTTTATTTGCAACTGGATATTCTACGATATAGCAAAAACAGAAAATTAGGACAGGCTGGTTTTGTCTTTCCTCTGATTGGACAGTATTTTCTTTCCTTTTATCATGAATGTTTGCCCTTTGAATTGACTCGTGCCCAGAAACAGGTAATTCGGGAAATCAGAAGAGATTTGGGGTCGGGCAGGCAAATGAACCGGTTGCTGCAAGGAGATGTAGGCTCGGGAAAAACCATGGTGGCGCTTATGAGTTGCCTGATAGCGATAGACAATGGGTATCAAACCTGCCTGATGGCTCCGACAGAGATATTGGCAGAACAGCATCTGGCAACCATCCGGCAGCTATTGGCTCCTATGAGTGTGCAGGTAAGAGTTGAACTACTTACAGCTGCTGTAACAGGAAAGCGCCGTCGGGAAATTCTCGACGCCACAGCAAATGGTGAGGTCAATCTCCTGATAGGAACGCACGCACTGATAGAACCGAATGTCAGATTCAAAAATTTAGGGTTGGCGATCATTGACGAGCAGCATCGGTTCGGAGTAAAACAGCGTGCTTCCTTATGGGGCAAAAATACATTGCCACCCCATATTTTGGTAGTTACGGCAACACCAATTCCCCGAACACTTGCTATGACTGTTTATGGTGATTTGGATGTTTCCGTCATTGATGAGCTTCCACCTGGCAGAAAGCCGATACAAACGCTTCATTATTATACGTCAGAGCAACGGAAATTGTTTGAAGGAATGGAGAACCAATTGAAGGCGGGAAGACAGATTTATGTAGTATATCCCTTGATTTCCGAGAATGAAAAGTTGAATTTAAAAAATTTGGAAGAGGGATACATGCATATGGTGAGTACATTTCCGAATTACCGGGTCGGGAAAATTCATGGGAAAATGAAATCCACTGAAAAAGACAGTGCAATGCAAGATTTTGCCGAAGGCAGAATACAGATATTGGTGTGCACAACGGTGATTGAAGTGGGGGTCAATGTTCCAAATGCTTCCGTTATGGTAATTGAGGAATCGCAGCGTTTCGGGCTTTCACAGCTGCACCAACTGAGAGGAAGAGTAGGACGGGGAGTGGCACAGTCCTATTGTATTCTGGTCACTCCGGACAAACTCAGCGAGACCTCAAAGCGGCGTCTTCTGATTATGACGGAAACGACAGACGGTTTTGAGATTGCGGAAGAAGACATGAAAATGCGCGGGCCTGGTGATTTAGAGGGAACTGCTCAAAGTGGTATACCATTCAAACTAAAGATAGCCAATATTATAAAAGATGCAGAACTGATGGAGTTGGCCCGGGAAACGGCAAGCGATGTGCTCCAGAAGGACCCTCAGGAGAACCTGATTCAAAATGCGGTTGTATGGAAGCAGTTGCAATTTTTCAAAAAACAGAAAGAAAACTTTTCGGCCATCTCCTGAACTCTCAAGAGAAGGAAATATGACACATGCAGCCATGAATTTCTTTATTTGTAGCATGACAACACAGACAGGAATAAGAAATCAGGTTGTCAACCGTAATCGTTTTTAGTGTTTACCCTGTCAACCATTTTGTACACCATACTAACTTTTTCACCGCAAAAACAGTCCTTACTTTCGTAAAAACTAAAGTACTGACAGAAATTTCTATCGGTACTATAGAATTTTCTGTCAGTAGGACTGTGAAGCCGTGATGCGGCAATAGCATACAATGACCTCTGCTGGGGATAAATAATTCTACCGAACTCATATTATGAGAGGCGCGAAGTGTGTTGTCTGATTATGTCCTGCTGCAAAATAATGTTAATTATTAATATTGATATCTACAGTATCTGTACACTTACTATTCTCCGGATATGCCGCTTGGAAGTAGGGCAAGATGGTGTGAGACAGGGTAGAAACTTAGACATATTTATCAAAAAACGTTCTTTTTAATAGGCAAAAAGAAAAAAATGTTATATTTTTGCAGTTGTTTATCTCTCTGTAGTATATACTATTATGGCAAATTTTGAAGAAAACAAAGAAAGAGAAGAAGGTATTAACTTGGAACAGTATGGATTACTCTTTCTTTCTCACTGGTATTATTTTGTAGGCGTCGTAATCATTACAATGGCAATAGGTGTCATGTATATTTTACGTACAACCCCCATTTATACTCGAACAACGCAACTCTTGATAAAAAACGACGAACAGGGTTCTAGCGGTGCCGCCTTGCAGGAATTCAAGGACTTAGGGCTTATCAGCACGAATACCAATATCAATAATGAAATTATTACCTTAAGCGCTCCTATTATGATGGAGAGCGTAGCCAGAAGATTGAACCTTGATACTGAATTGCTGTTTGAGAAGGGATTACGTAAGTACCCTCTTTACAATGACGCACCAGTGAGCATCAAATATGCGAATACTCCCGATCGCGATGTGTTTTTCTCATTCAAACTGCATATCACCAGTCCGAATGAAGCCGTCATTTCCAATATAATTATTGATAACAAGAGCATAGAAAAATCATATACTTCACAGATTGACGGTGATTTCGTCAGGACACCGGTAGGTAGTATAAGAATTCTGAAAACTCCGTCATGGAATGAACAGTTTGTTGGGCGTGATATATTGGTGAACAAGTATCCGTTGTCTCAAATAGGCAAGATGTATTCCAGCCGTTTATCGGTGGCTCTAACAAACAAGGATGCTACGGTGCTCAATCTAACCATCAGCGATGCAATACCAGACAGAGCCGACGATATTCTGCTGACACTCATTGATGTATATAATGAAAATTGGGTAAAGGATAAAAACAGAATAGCAGAAAGTACAAATGCCTTTATTAATGAAAGATTAGAAACTATAACCAAAGAACTGGGAGAAGTTGATAAAGATATTTCTGACTATAAAAGCAAGAATTTACTTCCGGACTTACAGGCGACATTGGCCAAAGACTTGTCGCAAAGTGGCAAGAACTACGAAAGTCTACTTACGCTCAGCAATCAATTAAGTATGACCAAGTTTATTCGTCAGCACTTGTCGGATAAGGAAAATCAGTTATTACCGTCCAATACGGGTATACCCAGCAGTGGATTGGAGGCTATGATTATGACCTACAATCAATTGATGCTGGAAAGAAATGAATATCTCTCGAATACGGAGGAAGGTTCACACATTGTACAGGTAATAGATCGTAAACTGGCAGCCCAGAAGACAGCTATAGTTCGTTCGTTGGATAATCTGATAGTACAAATACAACAGCAAATCAACAATATACAGAAGTCGGAAGAACAGATTAACACGCAAATCGCGCAAAATCCGCTCAAAGTAAGAGAACTCCAGTCAGTAGAACGCCAACAAAAGGTTAAGGAGGCACTTTATATCTTCTTGCTTCAGAAAAGAGAGGAGAATGAGTTATCCCGTACCTACACGGCATGGAATACCAGCGTCATTCAGCCTCCAACAGGAAGCGGTCAGGCTACTTCTCCCAAGAAAAGCATGATTTTACTGATGTCCTTTGTCATTGGGCTTGTAATACCAGGGGTTATCCTCTTCTTAAAGGAAGCTACGAATTATAAGGTAAGAGGACGAAAGGATTTGGAAGGATTGGCTACGCCTTTAATTGGTGAAATCCCTCGAATGTCTACACGTAAACATTGGTGGCAGAAGAATAGACTGGCAACGCGCACGATTGTCGTGGAGCAAGGAAACAAGGATGTTATCAATGAATCCTTCCGCCTGGTAAGAACCAATTTGGACTATTTCATCGGAAATAATCCAGAGGTTAAGGTAATTATGTTTACCTCATTCAATCCTGGCAGCGGAAAATCATTCATTTCTGCCAATTTGAGCAAGACATTTTCTCTACGTGGAAAGAAAGTTCTTGTTGTAGATATGGATTTAAGACGTTGCTCTCTGTCGCACATGCTATCAGAAAAGAAGAAGAATGGCATTACCTCATATTTAAACGGACAATGCGAGGATTTGAATTCTATAATTGTCAAGAATGCATTTGGTAACAATGTTGACGTCTTGCCGGTTGGCACTATACCTCCCAATCCGACTGAGCTTCTGTACAACGATACCAAACTGGGCATCATGTTTGATGAGGTAAGGAAACAATATGATTATATTTTCTTGGATTGCCCTCCCATTGAAATAGTGGCGGATGCCTCCATCATAAAGAAATATGCAGATGTTTCCATATTTGTTGTCCGTGCCGGCTTAATGGATAGGCGAGTTATCGGTCGCATTGATGAAATGTACAATGAGAATCAATACAACAAGTTGGGAATCATTTTGAATGCGACAAGCTATGTTAGTGGAAAATACGGCCACTATCAGTATGGCTACAGTTATGGATATTCTTATGGTTCTACCTACGAATATCATAATCAGTAGCCGTGGAACTAAGTGATTGGTTTTTCTGATTGTAGGACCTCCTTTAAATCGGACAGAAGAGAAAATAGAAGAGGGGAGCACAAATATGCTAAAGATGGCTTGTGTAAATGTGTATGTCTTTCATTTCACATGCCATCTTTATCTGTTACTGTCTATAAACAGACCGGAAAATGCATAAAACCGTATTACAGGCGCAGTTGTATACGGCATAAATAAATATGGCCGTTTAATTATTTACATAGCACTTGCAGTAATCTAATAAAGAAGCGATTCTGCTTGATTTAGTTCAAATAAATCTTTGCAAAAAAAAGAAAAAATTATGAATAAATGCGTATCTTTGCAGATTGTAAGAGACACGCAGAAGAACTAATTTTGTTGGCTCATCTACTTTTGATATGAATTAATATTATGGGTATTTTACAAGACAGATTGGCAAAGTATACCTTGCCGCAGGAATATCAGGCGAAAGGGGTATATCCTTATTTCCGAGAAATTGAATGTAAGCAAGGCACAGAAGTTGAAATGGGCGGACACAAAGTGTTGATGTTTGGCTCAAACGCTTATACAGGACTGCCTGGTGATGAACGTGTGATTGAAGCTGGAGTTGCTGCATTGCGGAAATATGGCTCTGGATGTGCGGGTAGTCGTTTCTTAAACGGAACCTTGGATTTGCACGTTCAATTAGAAAAAGAATTGGGCGCTTTTGTCGGTAAAGATGAAGCTCTTTGTTTTTCTACAGGTTTTACCGTCAATTCCGGTGTTATTGCCTGCCTGACCAATCGTCAGGACTATATTATCTGTGATGATCGTGATCATGCCAGTATTATAGACGGACGCCGACTTTCTCTCTCTACGAGTTTGAAATACAAACACAACGACATGGAGGACTTGGAGCGCCAACTCCAAAAGTGTGATCCGGATGCAGTGAAGTTGATTGTGGTAGACGGTGTTTTTTCCATGGAAGGGGATTTGTGTAATCTTCCGGAAATTATACGTCTAAAAAAGAAGTATAATGCCACGGTAATGGTTGACGAAGCCCATGGATTGGGCGTTTTCGGAAGACAAGGTAGGGGAGTCTGTGATTATTTTGGACTTACGGATGAAGTAGATTTGATAATGGGTACTTTCTCGAAGTCCTTGGCTTCGATAGGAGGTTTCATTGCTGCGGATAAGGCAATCATTAATTGGTTGCGTCATAACGCCAGAACCTACATATTTTCCGCATCAAACACTCCTGCAGCAACAGCATCTGCCTTGGAAGCACTTCATATTATACAAAATGAACCGCAACGAATAGAAGCGCTGTGGGAAGTTACTAGATATGCTTTAAACGCATTCCGTAATGCCGGGTTTGAAATTGGTGATACCGAATCTCCCATAATTCCCTTATACGTTCGTGACCCGGAAAAAACATTTATCGCGACAGCACGCGCTTTTGATGAAGGAGTTTTTATTAATCCCGTGATTCCACCAGCATGCGCTCCTCAAGATACGTTGGTTCGTGTTGCACTAATGGCTACTCATACTAAAGAGCAAGTAGATTTTGCGGTAAAAGCACTATCCAAAGTATTTAGGGAATTGGATATCATCAAGTAGACTGAATCATCATCATGCCAAAAGAGCGAGATAATATCGCGTCCGAATATTAAGCGGTGATAATCAAAGAAATCGGCAATTAGCCACAACCATGGCTCCTGAATGGAGTGACATGGATGGTTAATTGCTGTTTTTTATTCTACCAGCGATTTTGAGTGATGTAACCAGAGTCTTTCTTTGCTTAGTAGATGTTATATACTGACATTTCACGTGTTTCTAATCCGTATTAAACATAATCATGATTATAGCTTTAAAATTATGATTTACTTCTAACTTACATCAGCCATATTTTTACTATCTTTGTAACGAGAAAATAATTAATCGAGTATCCCCAATTTAATCAAATGAAATATGAATAAAGTTATTATTAATTCCTACAGTGATTTTGAAAACTATGTAGGCAAGGATTTAGGTATATCAGATTGGTTTCAAATAGATCAAGAGAGAATTAATTTGTTCGCTGACGCCACATTGGACCACCAATGGATACATGTAGATGAAGAGCGTGCAAAAAAAGGCCCATTTGGGCAAACAATTGCTCATGGTTATTTGACCTTGTCACTTCTACCTTACATGTGGGAGCAGATTATTGAGGTGAATAATCTGAAGATGATGGTCAACTATGGCATGGATAAGATGAAATTTGGGCAGCCTGTTTTAAGCGGAAAAAGTGTGAGACTTTCTGCAAAATTAGAAAGCCTAGCAAACTTGAGAGGGATTTGCAAAGTTGAAATAAAATTTGCAATTGAGATTAAAGATGAAAAGAAGCCCGCATTAAGTGGAATCGCCACTTTCCTATATCACTTTAATTAAGATAATTCTCTAAATACAATAAAATTAGCCAATCAATTCGTACACTTGCGAATTGGTTGGCTTTTTTGTATTAAAGGATGGTTAAACAGACTATAGAATCGACATAATACATCTGTGCAATCCGCATCATGGGGGCAAGTCCGGAGAAACTTCAGGAGCGTGTCTATTCTTTTCATTTTCATTAACATCAGAAGCAGGCTATAAGCGTCACCTAAATTTGCATTTTCTTGTCGGTTTGGGGATGCCGGCCCACGCCCTTGTAATTCTGCGGCTTCCGAGAAAGCATATGCCTGTATGGGTGTATAAATCAAGATAAATGGATTCAAATGTAGCCGCTGGCCGCTGTTTGTATGCATCGGAAATGGTACTGCGTGAGTGCATGATTGTTGACTTATTCAGTAATTTTATTACTTGACTATAGAGCAGCTGTCCGCTAAACTGTATATTTTGCCCATTGATAGATTGTTTTGTGTGGCGACAGAAATCTAACGAAAATGGACATCGCAAATGCTATCAGGAGGTCTGAAGACTCACTCCAGACACACTGAATGAAACACTACCTATCAGCCTATTTTTATACTTTTGCAAACTTTTTATCGGGCAGCATATATATAAAAATAGGAAGGAAACCTACTCTTGCTTCCCTCCTACTCCAATTGTATGTTGGTTAAAAATTATCCTCCAAAGTTATCGTACATTATCGATTCACTGTCAACTCCTAGACTGTCGAGCATGCCAACAACTGCTTTTGACATCGGACCAGGACCGCACATATAGTATTCAATATCTTCTGGTGCCTCGTGATCTTTCAAGTAAGTATTATACATGACCTGATGAACAAACCCCGCCGTGTATTTTATCCCTGCTGCATCTGCGGCTGGATCTGGCCTGTCTAAGGCTAAATGGAAATGGAAATTTGAAAATTCCTTTTCCAAATTTATAAAATCATCGAGATAAAACACTTCATTCAAGGCTCGAGCTCCATAGAAATAGTGCATTTCACGGTCAGTAGTTTTGAGCGTCTTAGTCATATGCATAATTTGTGCACGAAGTGGGGCCATACCGGCACCGCCACCTACCCAAATCATTTCCTTTTTACTATTAAAACGTGGATGGAAATCACCATAAGGACCACTCATAATCACTTTATCACCCGGTTTTAAGGTAAAAATATAGGAAGAAGCAATTCCCGGATTCACATCCATAAAACCACTACGATCTGGTTTGAAGGGAGGAGTGGCTATGCGGACGGTTAACATAAACACATTGCCTTCTGCAGGGTAGTTAGCCATTGAATAGGCACGGATTGTCTCCTCTGTATTTTCGCACTTCAAGTCAAATAATCCAAACTTTTTCCATGCTGGGAGATACTCTTCACCTATCAGTTCCTTATCAATGTCCTTATCGTAATCAATTTTAAAGGTTGGAATCTTAATTTGTGCATAGGAGCCAGGGATAAAATCCATTTTTGCCCCTTCGGGAAGTTGCACTTTAAATTCCTTAATGAATGTTGCCACGTTCTGATTGGAAATAACAGTACACTCATATTCCTTAACGCCCATTACGGACTCGGGAACAGTAATGGATATATCTCCTTTTACCTTACACTGACATCCAAGACGCCAATGCTCTTTTACCTGTTTGCGTGTGAATTGCCCTTTTTCGGAATCCAAGATTTCTCCACCTCCTTCAGGCACCTGACACTTACACTGTCCACAACTCCCTTTACCACCACAAGCCGAAGGGAGATAAATATCATGTGCGGCCAAGGTACTCAGCAAACTTGCACCTTGCTCTACCGATATTTTATCTTTACCATTTATGGTGAGCACAACCTTTCCACTCGGAGAAAGATAACGTTTTGCCACCAAAAGAATAATAACTAAAAGTAATATGGTAACAAGAAAAACTAGAATACTTGCTAAAATTAAGCTAACCATAATTCTCTCTATTATATTTTAAGACCAGAAAAACACATAAAGGCCATTGCCATAAGTCCTACTGTGATAAACGTTATACCCAATCCTTGCAATGGCTTGGGAACATTTGTGTAGGCCATTTTTTCGCGGATTGCAGCCAAGCCAACAATAGCCAGTAACCAACCTATTCCGGAGCCCAAGGCATATACAATAGCATCCACCACTCCACCGATATATTGCGTACTATTAGGATCCAAACCTATTCTTTGTTGCATAAAAAGAGAGGCTCCCATAATGGCACAGTTAACTGCAATAAGAGGAAGGAATATACCCAATGCGGCATACAACGAGGGTGAGAACTTCTCGACAATCATTTCGACAAGTTGCACAATTCCAGCAATGACTGCTATGAATAAGATGAAAGACAGAAATGAAAGATCCACGCCTTCTACAAGACAATCGGGCCCCAACACTTTCGTCTGAAGTAAATAATTAACAGGGACAGTTATAACCAGCACGAATGTAACGGCTACCCCAAGTCCAAATGCGGTCTTCACATTTTTGGATACAGCCAAATATGAGCACATACCCAAGAAGAACGCAAATATCATATTATCCACAAAAATAGAGCGGATGAATAAACTTAGCATATGTTCCATGATATCTAATCTTTATTTACGGATAAAAATTTATTTATCGGACTTGCGGTCGTTATAGGCACGATGCGCCCAAATGATGCAGCCTAAGATGATCAATGACATTGCGGGCATCGTCATCATGCCATTGTTGACGTAGAAACCGCCGTTCTCCGCATAGATTGTTTGAGGTATTACTGTATAGCCCAAAAGTGTTCCTGCTCCAAACAATTCTCTTATGAATCCAACGGCCACAAGAATCCATGCATAACCTAATCCACTTCCGATACCATCCAAAAAAGATTCCCATGGGCCATTCTGCATAGCGAAAGCCTCAAGTCGTCCCATTAGGATGCAATTAGTAATGATGAGACCGATATAAACAGAGAGTTGTACGCTGACATCATAAGCAAATGCCTTCAACACTTGGCTGACCAAAGTAACCAGCGTTGCAACGACCACCAATTGAACGATGATTCGGATTCGGTTAGGAATGGTTTTACGAATTAATGATATAATCACATTCGAAAAAGCAGTAATTACAACGACCGACAGCCCCATGACTATGGAGGGTTTAAGTTGTGCTGTTACGGCAAGCGCAGAACATATTCCCAGCACTTGGACTGTAACAGGATTATTCAAATTCAGAGGAGAAGAAAATACTTCTTTGTTTTCTTTTGAAAATAACTTACTCATTTTAATCCCATCTTTTATTTATTCATATTAAAGAAGCCATTGTATTGCTGAAGGCCTTCGTTAACCATAGCGGCGACTCCATTTGAAGTAAGGGTGGCGCCGGTAAGGCCATCTACCTGAAAATCCTCTTTGCCTGGTTCCACTTTTCCTTTTTTCACGACAGTAAGTGCTGTATGCTTTGTGTCTCCATCTGCAAAAATGTGCTTCCCGATAAAAGTATCCTGGAATTTCTGTTCTGCTATCGGAGATCCTAAGCCGGCCGTTTCACTCTCATGTGAGAAAAATGCACCATAAACAGTACGCAAATCGTTATTAATGGCTATATATCCCCATAAAGCTCCCCATAATCCACGGCCACTCATTGGCACAACATATTTCATTTCACCATTTACCATACAGACATAGAGGGGCAGTTTGGCATCTGTGATTTCTTTGTTGTCTACTCGAAATCCTGCTTCATCTTTATTTTCACCCTCATTCACTATTGTTCCATCCGATTTGATGATTTTGTCTGCAATAACAACTTCATCATATTTGGACTCAATTTCTGTATTGTCAAGTCCTCGAATATTTAATGCAGCCAAGATTTGCTTCTTTTTATCCAATTCAAGATTTCTATCCTGAACAGGTTTCAGCGCAGAAGAAACAAACGCCAACAAGAATGCTACAATAATTACCATTATCGAAGCATAAATGATTGTATATGTATTACCATTCGTATTCATTATCGTATTTTTGTTATGGTTCATTACTGTTGTAAACGCTTCATTCTTCGAGTAATGTTCTTCTGCACGACACAATAGTCAATCAGTGGTGCGAACATGTTCATGAAAAGAATAGCCAGCATCATACCTTCAGGGAAACCGGGGTTTAATACACGGATAAGAATAGCTAACGCGCCAATCAAAAAACCATATATAAACTTACCTTGTTCGGTCCGAGAACTTGTCACCGGATCTGTTGCCATAAATACAGCACCAAAAGCAAAACCACCCGTAGCCAAGTGTTCATACCAAGGTATGTTGGCCACAGCATTATTTTCCAAATTTAATATATTGAACAGATATGCGATGATTATACCTCCGACAAAAACTCCGGACATGGTTTTCCATGATGCAATACGCGTGTATAGAAGGATAAAAGCCCCTATCGCAATTGCGATCAGACTCGTTTCGCCAATAGAACCAGGAATCAATCCTGTTACCATGTCTACGAAATTTGCTGTAGGAGCATGCCCTGCGGCAGCCTCACCCAATGGGGTGGCCATAGTTGTTCCATCCGGTAAATCATTTCCTAACCCAAGTATGCTGGTTTGCGCAAGCCAAACTTGGTCACCACTCATGCTGGTCGGATAAGCAAAAAACAAGAAGGCACGTGCGACTAATGCTGGATTAAATATGTTCATACCTGTTCCGCCATAGATTTCTTTTCCTATGATGACAGCAAAAGCGACGGCTATAGCGAGCATCCAAAGAGGACATCCTACGGGAACTATCATTGGAATCAGAATACCACTTACAAGGAATCCCTCCTGTATCTCTTCGTTTTTCCATTGCGCTACGACAAATTCTATTCCAAGGCCTACTGCATAGGAAACAACAATTTTCGGTAAAGTCTGAAGAAAACCATATAGGAACATTTCGAAGAATCCTGCAGAAACACCTGCTGCGGTATAGTTCTGGTATCCGATATTATACATACCAAACAGCAACGCAGGAAGTAGAGCCAATACGACAAAGGCCATTATTCGTTTAGAATCTATGGCATCATGAATACTTACTCCTATTCGCGACGTTGTGTTGGGCACAATAAGAAACGTTTCAAATCCATCAAAAACCGACCTTAAATAGTGGAATTTACCACCTTTTTCAAAATTAGGTCTTTGTTTATCAAAAAAATTCTTTAACATATTGTTTGTAATCTTCAATTTGAGTTGAAACAAATAGATTTACGAACATCATTTAGCTATTTTCCTTCCGGAGAATGTCAAGCCCCTCACGCACCATTCGTTGAAGTTCAAGTTTCGAACTATCAATAAATTCTGCTACAGCAAAATCTTCAGGTGCTACTTCATATATTCCTAATGCTTCCTGACGGTCAATGTCACCAGTAATGATAGCCTTGATTAAATAGCTGGGATATATATCCATCGGAAAAACACTTTCATATTCGCAACTCATAATCATGTGACGTTCTCCACCTTTTATTCGGCAGTCTAAGTCGTATTCCTTTTTACGTCCGAATAACCATGAAAAATAACTATGGTTGGTTGAAAAGTCGTTCAGACGAGGAGCAATCCATCCCAAAAGTTCATGAACATCATCGCCTTCAGGTATAACACAAAATTCAGACACTTGTGCGCTCAAGTATGAGGAGAAATCTGTTTTTATACCTACAAGTGGATTACCATTGATCAAGCGTACATGCTCATCAGAACTCAATTGTCCCTTCAACAAGTCGGCAACAGGCGCACCGATGATGGTGTCAACATATCCCGGATTTTTGATTTGCGAACCGGCGAGAGCTATGCGGCGGGTGAAATCTATTTTTCCTGTTTGTACTAATTTTCCAATAATGGCTACGATTTCGGGAGAAATCGTCCAAACAATCTCACCTTTATTGATTGGTGATACTCTATTAATATGTACGCTGACATTTCCTGCAGGATTCGGACCATCGAACACATTAACTTCTGCATCGCTTAAGGAGGTAAACAGTTTCTTTTCGGCCTGTTCGGCACTAATGCCTACGTAAACTTTCGATAATTTAGCCAGCGTCTTGATTCCGAGTGAGAACTCTGCTTCTCGTCCTTCAATAACATAACTAAAATCAGCAGCCAACGGCATTTTGCTGAATGTGGAAATAAAGATGGCCTTAGGTGTATCTAGAGGTGAGGCCACGACATCATAGGGACGTTGTCTGAAAAAGCCAAATAAACCTGAATCCAATAACAAGTCCAAAACGGCTTCCTTGTTCAATCTTGACAAATCTTGTTCGCCAAAATCTTTGAATTGTTGCTTTTCTTCAGCAGCAATTGTCACGTAAAGGATTTTACGGCGTTCCCCTCTTACAATTGCTTTTACCATTCCACTGACTGGAGAAACAAATTTAATTCTCTCCGTTGCTTTGTCTACAAAAAGTGGACTTCCCGCCATAACATGCTCCCCTTCCTTAACCACAAGACGTGGAACAATACCATAGAAATCAGAAGGAGATAATGCATACTCTGCTGACATTTCAACTTTTTTGCAATTCTGTTGGGCCTGTCCTTTCAGATTTAGATTTAAACCTTTCTTTATTTTGAAAAAACGTTCCATTATGATATAAATAAAGTACCTTACAAAGGTAATTAAAAATATATAAAATCCATCTATTTTTATTGTACAATAAACTGGTGCAGCATTTGAATAATGAATAATATAATGTAAATTGCTTACTGGAATAAGCAAAAAACAAATAAAACGGGTATTTGCAAGCGGCGGAATTCAAGCGTTTTTACTTATCCAAGTGAGCTCGGTATAATTATTTATTCCCAACAGAGTCATTGTATGCTATTGCCGCATCACTGCTTCACACAGTCCTACTGACAGGAAATCCTAAAGTACTGATAGAAAATTCTGTCAGTACTTTAGTTTTTACGAAAGTACTGACTGTTTTTGCGGTGAAAAAGTTAAGGCAGTGTGTCTTTGTAGCAGTTATTCCGAACTCACGTTATCTATAATATCCTCCTTGCCATTTTTTGCCGTGTCATACATCTCTGTATCCCAAAGAAACAAAGGTATTTTCAACTCTTGTTCCGTATACATTCCTTTCCTGTCTGCCAAGTAGGTTTGCCATTGATGGATACTCTGTCCGGTTTCCAGTTCTTTTCCATCGCGATCAATAGCCAGTAGTACTTCAGAAGCCGTGATCGCATGAATATCTAACGCCGGAACATAAGTTGGTCTGTTGTCTTTTTCGTCGCCGACGGTTTCCAATAAGATACCGATTTTGCACAATTCGAACAGAACGTCGTTTACCAGACGAATATGTAACTTATTTTCGCGGGCCAGCATTTCAGCTGTTCGTGGTTTACGCTTAAGATAGAACCCTTTGCATATAGAAGCAACGATCAGAAGGCAAAGATAATCATGATATCGCCGGCTGATTTTTAAGAAAGACTTACCATAGTAAAAGTTTTCTATATTTTGATCAACATAACACCAAATTGTACCGTACAGCGCAATAACCCATAAGGCCTGACACATCAACATAAATAAAGGTAATGCCGCAAATGATCCGTAAATGGCATTATAAGAGGTTAACCATACTTGTGAGTGGACATAAATAATTTGTAAAATTTGGAAAAGAATTCCTGTAGGAATTCCCGCTTTAATCGCGCTTGACAAATTTACGCGTGTATTGGGCATAAACATAAAAAGACCTACAAAGAAAAGACAGACAACCAATGCAGAAAGTACTTTGACAAACAAAACCGCCGCGGGACGAAACGTAATTCCGCCGATAGTAAGCTCTCCTACGGTCGTATATATATAAATAGATAGTCCGGCCGTGAGTACAACAAATACGGGTAAGAGGAAAAAGATTGCAGTATAGTCAGTTACCTTCCGAAATGCAGATCTGGGATGCTGTACCTGCCAAATTTGATTAAAAGCATTCTCAATGGCGCTAGTCAGGTTAATTAGTGTCCACAGCAACAACAGCAGGCCAAATCCCAAAAAAAGTCCTCCACTTGTATGAGACAGATATGCGTTGACAAAGCCGATGAGTGTATCGATAAGTTCCGGTTGAGCGACGAATTTGTCACGTATCCATGATTCGATAAAATTTTTTAGTCCAAATCCTTTTGCAATTGCAAAAATAATTGCAAGCAAGGGTACTATTGAGAATAATGTAGAATATGTCAAAGCAGCGGCACGATACATCATGCGATCTTCTGTAAAACTCCGGGTTACAATCACTAATCGGCGTAAAAAAGAAAATATCGCAATTGAAAATTTCCCTTTTGGGGACTCCCATAAGTCTTTGGAGTAAAACTTTTTAAGCCGGAAATAAAGTTTTCTATATCTCATCTGTGATGAATTTTAGTACTTTTTCAAAATCAACTAGAGATTTGATATGGCGCGTTATGGCTGAATGCATTTATTCTGGTATTTACAAATATACAACATAATTTTCTACACATAGGAGAAACTGATATATTTTTCGTACATTTGCACTACACAATAATTGTCAAAATAAATACAAAATGAAAAATAATTTTTTTCTCTCATTAATGCTTTTCCTTTTCTTTGCAATACTGGCGAATGCGCAAGAAGCGTATTTTTCAGATAGTACCTTGAGAATAGACTACACTTTTTCCGGTGACATAAAAAAGCAGGAAATCTCCGTTTCCGAACTTCGATTTAGCAAAGGATGGTATGGACGCCGCCTGAATATGAATTGTGTTCACCAAAAAGGTAACGGGCAAATTATAATGAAAGATGCAGCTAGTGGTAAGGTCATCTACTGTCAATCATTCTCCACCTTGTTCCAAGAATGGCTGGGAACAGAAGAAGCAACCAGGCTTCGTAAATCCTTTGAGAATGTCTACTTGTTGCCTATGCCCAAAGATTCTGTCATTATCGATATTGAATTATATAATTTCAGACAGGATGTAATTGCTAAATTTTCTCATGTTGTTAATCCTCATGATATACTTATACGACCTTCAGAATATTCCGGAGTCCCATATACAATTTTGCATCAAGGTAAATGGGGAAAAAACAATATAGATATAGCCATTGTAGCTGAGGGGTATACGGAAGGTGAAATGGATGTTTTCTACGAGCATGCAAAAGAAACAGTTGAAGCTATTTTTAGCCATGCGCCATTTGATAAGTATAAGGAGCGGTTCAATATTGTGGCTGTAGGAGTGCCTTCAAAAAATAGCGGGGTAAGCATTCCTGGTAAATACATATGGAAAGAAACTGCGGTAAATTCTCATTTTGATACATTTTATTCTGATCGTTACTTAACGACACTACATCTAAAGCAACTTCATGATATCTTGGCAGGTATACCTTACGAACACATTATTATGTTAGCCAATACGGAAAATTATGGTGGAGGCGGAATTTATAATTCTTATACACTGACAAGTGCGCGCCACTCTACGTTCCGCCCTGTTGTCGTTCATGAATTCGGACACAGTTTTGCAGGATTGGCCGATGAATATTATTATGATGACCAATATGTTGAATACTACTACCCTGATATTGAGCCATGGGAACAAAATATTACGACATTGCATGATTTTTCAAAAAAATGGAAACATCTCCTTCGGAAAGGAACTGAGATACCGACACAAAAAACCTTAAAAGAGGGAGAAGTCGGTGTCATAGAAGGTGCAGGGTATCAATCCAAGGGGGTGTTCAGAGGGTGCGAGAATTGCAGAATGAAGACAAATGAGGCAAGGGCATTCTGTCCAGTTTGTCAAGATGCAATAGAGCGACTGATTCTGTACTATACAGGAAAATAATGTTATAACTTACGGAAACAAAGCAATGCAAAAGAATACTACTGGATCTCATAAGAATAAAACGGCAGAAAAGAAAAATGCGAATGAGAAGAATGACGTAATGAGTTTGCAAGAGAAACTTTTTCCCAATGGATGGAAAGAATTATGGCAAGGTGATTCGTTGCGTTTTATTATTGGATTCCTTTGCTTCCTAATCGCAATCCTCATGCTACTCGCATTCAGTTCTCATATAGTTACAGGATTCGAAGAACAAGCAGACTTAGAGGCCGGGCAATTGCATTCCTCACAAAATTACGTAGGTATCATTGGTGCATATGTGTCCAATTATTTTATGGATAAGTGCTTTGGCCTATGTGCTTATTTTGTTCCTGTCTTTATTATAGCCTTGAGCATTAAATTTATGCGAGTCTATAAAGTACGTTTGTGGAAATGGTTTATTAATTGTGGACTGTTAATGGTGTGGGGCTCCACTACTTTATCTCTTATTCAGCATACGTTTCTTGGAAATGCACCAATAGGACGTGAAACATTTGCATTGGGGGGGCAGCATGGGGCAAATGCTTTACATATTTTGACCACATATACGGGAACAGCTGGTACTTATATGATTATCATAGCTATAGCCATTTGTTATATGGTCTATTTAAGCAGCGAAACCATTGATGTAATTCGGCGGATTATGAAACCCCAAGATTACATTCGGGTGCATTTTCATTCAAGAAAAATAATCAATCAAAATGAAAATGCAGAGGTTTCCGTCAATACAGTTACAGCGCTATCCACTTCCAGCTTTGAAGCTAGTGATCATAACGAGGACACTGCTCCTTCCCCGCATGACGAATCAAGTGTTAGCCTGGATTTGAGTCATAATGAAGGAGATGGAAAAGAACCCGCATTGATCTTTAATAACGTAGATACGCAAGAAGGTTTATCTGTTGTGTCAGATCCTACAAAATTAACTATAAATCAGCAAATTGAAGAAGAAAAAGCGCATGGGAAGACTATTGGTGAATCTATAGCTGATTTGGAGCCCTACGATCCCAGAAAGGATTTGGTTGGCTATCAGTTTCCGCCACTAAAACTGCTTAAACAGTATGCGGACAATGGGCCAGCTGTGGATATGGCAGAACAGAATGCGAATAAAGATCGTATTATTACTGTTCTTAAAAGTTTTGGTGTTGACATTTCCAGTATTAAAGCAACGATCGGTCCAACCATTACATTATATGAAATAACACCTGCTCAGGGGGTCCGAATCAACAAGATCCGTGGCTTGGAAGATGATATAGCCCTAAGCCTAAGTGCATTGGGTATACGAATAATTGCTCCTATTCCAGGTAAGGGTACAATAGGCATTGAAGTACCGAATAAGAAGCCTCGTATTGTGTCAATGGAAAGTATACTCAACTCGCGTAAATTTCAAGAGTGTACATTTGAACTTCCTGTTGCTTTAGGCAAAACAATAACGAATGAGGTCTTTACGGTTGATTTGGCTAAAATGCCGCATTTGCTTGTTGCAGGAGCCACTGGACAAGGTAAATCTGTGGGATTGAATGCTATTATCACATCATTGCTCTACAAAAAGCATCCGTCCGAATTAAAAATCGTTATGGTTGATCCCAAAAAAGTGGAATTTAGTATTTACTCTCCAATTGAGAATCATTTCCTCGCAAAGATACCGGATGGCAACGACCCCATTATAACTGATGTTACAAAAGTTGTGCAGACACTTAAAAGTCTTTGTCAGTTAATGGATAACAGATATGATCTTTTAAAGAAAGCAAAAGTCCGAAATATAAAGGAATATAATGCTAAATTCAAGGAGCGCAAACTAAATCCTGAAAATGGGCATGCTTTTATGCCTTATATCGTGGTCATTATTGATGAATTTGGTGATTTGATTATGACTGCGGGGAAAGAAGTAGAATTGCCTATTGCGCGGATAGCCCAATTAGCACGTGCCGTAGGTATGCATATGGTAATTGCGACTCAACGACCGACTACGAATATCATCACTGGTACAATAAAGGCAAACTTTCCTGCGCGTATGGCATTTAAAGTTATGTCGCGAATTGATAGTCAAACGATATTAGACCGTACTGGAGCAAATCAGTTGGTCGGAAAAGGCGATATGCTCTTTTTAGCTGGGAATGATCCAATTCGTGTTCAGTGTGCATTCGTAGATACACCTGAAGTTGAACAGATTAATGCACACATTGCAGCTCAGCCGGGTTATCCTGCGGCATATGAATTGCCTGAAGTCTTGTCTGATGGAGAAAATGGTGGTGGCAATGATGACTTAGATACGGGAAATCTTGATCCGTTATTCGAACAAGCGGCGCGACTAATTGTCATTCATCAGCAAGGTTCGACATCTTTGATACAGAGAAAATTTTCAATTGGTTATAACAGGGCCGGCCGCTTGATGGATCAATTGGAAAAAGCCGGTATTGTGGGCCCCACGCGTGGAGCAAAACCACGTGAGGTTTTATGTACTGACGAAATGGAATTAGATGTAAAACTTACTCAGTTATAAATATATGCATATGAAAATGAATATTTGTTTCACTCTTTTCTTTTTACTATCTGCAGTTGCTGGTTATTCTCAAACAGCGAAAGATATATTAGATGAAACTGCCTCCCGATTGAAAAAAAGTGGAGGTATTCAAGCTACGTTTGAGGCAACTAGTTTCTTAGGAACCACGGAAAAAGGAAGTACTAATGGTACAATCTGTGTAAAAGGTAGTAAATTCAAGGTAAATACTTCCGATGCATGTATTTGGTTTGACGGTAAAAAGCAGTGGTCTCTATATGCCAATAGCGATGAAGTCAATGTAAGTACTCCTACCCCAGAAGAAATTCAAAGTATTAATCCGTATACTTTCATTGAATTATATAAGCAAGGTTATGATTTGTCTTTGAAAGAAGTCGCGTATAGAAATGAAACATGCTATGAGATAACCTTGTCTGCGCAAGATCAGCATGCCAAGTTAAGAGAAATGAAAGTTATTGTAGATAAACACAAATTCTACCCTCGCTCTGTGCGACTTAAACAAGGAAATGACTGGTTTCGTGTTCGCATCCTTAATTTGAAAACAAACCAGAAATGGTCAGACAAATATTTTGAATTCGATCAAAAAGAATATCCTAATATAGATGTGATTGATTTACGCTAGAATATCCATCAACATTTTTAGAAGAGGTATTCCTAATATGTGCACTTACCGTCTGTAATATAGAGCACATACTTTTTAATGGGAAGAATATAATAAATTCCTGTAAATTACAGATGTCTTTTACATGAAATCCGGCAATAAAGGTTATAAAATTAATTTTATTAATTTACTAAAATTATGGAAACAATACGGTGTCTTATTTTAGGTTCAGGACCAGCAGGTTATACTGCTGGAATTTATGCAGGGCGTGCTGGTCTTTCTCCTGTCATATACGAGGGTTTACAACCGGGCGGGCAATTGACGACAACTACAGAAATAGAAAACTTTCCTGGATATCCAGAGGGGATTGATGCCAATGAGATGATGGCAGACTTGAAAAAACAAGCCGAACGTTTTGGGGCAGAAATTCGGCCTTCTTTGTGTGTCAAGGCAGACTTATCGGAATCTCCATATAAACTGTCGTTTGACGATGGTACTACTGTTGCATGTCATTCATTAATTATTGCCACAGGTGCTTCTGCAAAATATCTGGGACTGCCTGATGAAGAAAAATATCGCGGTGCCGGCGTTAGTGCTTGTGCTACATGTGACGGTTTCTTCTATCGTAAAAAAACTGTGGCTGTGGTTGGTGGAGGCGACACAGCCTGTGAAGAAGCTACTTATTTAGCTGGCCTTGCGTCAAAGGTATATCTAATTGTACGCAAGCCATATTTACGAGCTTCAAAAGCGATGCAGGAGCGCGTTTTTGAAAATCCCAAAATCGAGGTATTATTTGAGACTAATACACTGGGACTTTTTGGCGAAAATGGTGTTGAAGGAGCCAAACTCATATTCAAGAAAGATTCTCCCGAAGAGAGAGTATATAATATAGCAATTGATGGATTTTTCTTAGCTATTGGCCATAAGCCCAATAGTGATTTATTTAAAGACTATCTCAGTCTTGATGAAACGGGGTATATTCAAACTTTGGGTAAAACACCGAAAACCAGCATTAATGGCGTTTTTGCTGCGGGTGATGTCGCCGATCCAATTTACCGACAAGCCATTACCGCTGCAGCCAGTGGCTGTATGGCAGCAATTGAGGCTGAAAGATATCTTTCTGAAAAGAAGATTTAGCTAATAGATTTTGTTTTCAATATAGAGCGAACCAATATTTGATTATCGCAAATTTGGTGCGCTCTATATTGTTCCACTCTTTTCAAGATACTTGCCTGGTAGGATGCTACATGATTACTTGCAAGGCGTAGTAGCATTTGTACATAATAAATATCATAGGTTTTTCCTCTCTCAAAGTTTCTGTTTTTGTATAGCTATAAGCCCAAAGTGAGATGACTTTACATAACCGAAAATCCTAAAACTTTAATAAGCATACATATAAGATTCAACATTCAAAATTCAAAATTCAAGAAACACCATTCGTGTGACTCTATATTCAACGTGAGTTCGGTATACTTATTTATCTCCAAAAGAGAGTCATTGTATGCTTATTGCCGCATCACGGCTTCACTGTCCTACTGATAGAAAATCCTAAAGTACTGATAGAAATTTCTGTCAGTACTTTAGTTTTTACGAAAATAAGGACTGTTTGTGGTCATATATAAAGAGAATAAATACAATAGCGATGAAGATTCAGCATTTTATTTTGTTTTTCTGATTTTATATCTTACATTTGTAACGCGCCCCTGCTTGATGTTATTGCTTAAGAATTATTCCCTTTTAGGGGAAAGGCAAGTTTGATAAGTATGAATGTGTATTAATCACCAATATTAAAGCCTCCATATTATGAAAAAATATTTCCCACCTTCCGAATTAATTATTAATGATGACGGCTCCATTTTCCATCTACATGTGAAACCTGAATATTTAGCAAACAAAGTTATACTTGTGGGTGATCCAGATCGTGTGGAACTTGTAGCCTCTCATTTCAATAAGCGAGAATATGAAGCTAAAAGCCGTGAATTTCATACTATTACCGGCTACTATCAGGATAAACGGATAACAGTGGTGTCTACTGGCATCGGATGTGACAATATTGATATCGTAATGAATGAACTTGATGCTTTGGCCAATATAGATTTTCAAACGCGTCAAGTAAAACCACATTTTCAGCAGTTGCAAGTGGTCCGCATTGGTACATGCGGTGGCCTTCAACCCAATACACCAGTGGGCACATTCATTTGTTCTGTCAAATCTATTGGATTTGATGGCCTTCTTAATTTTTATGCCGGACGTAATACTGTATGTGACCTTGCCATGGAGCGTGCCTTCGTAACACATATGGGATGGTCAGGGAATCTCTGTGCAACAACTCCATATGTTATTGATGCAGATGCAGAACTTATTGAACGTATTGCTAGCAAGGATATGGTACGTGGTATCACTATTGCGGCTGGAGGCTTTTTCGGTCCCCAGGGACGAGAGCTTCGTATTCCATTAGCCGATCCACATCAAAATGAAAAGATAGAGCAATTTGAGTATCAAGGTATGCATATCACAAATTTTGAAATGGAGAGTTCTGCTCTCGCAGGTTTATGCCGCCTTTTGGGGCATAAGGCTACTACCGTATGTATGGTTATCGCCAACCGCCTAATCAAAGAGGCCAATACGAGTTACAAGAATACCATAGATACGCTTGTTCAAATCGTACTCGATCGGATCTGATGATAATGCCAAACAAAACAAGCGCGATTTTTTGATTGAGGATAGTTTCATAGAACCAATATTTTTTCAAAATGAGTTGACACATAAAGTGATCATGATTTATAATCTTCATATGTCATCGTTTTTAGGGGTATTCACTGAATGGCCCTAATTATATAGACATATATACAAATTTAGGTAGGTTGCAAAGGCTACCCAAAGCAGATAAGGTATAAAGCACCAAAATGCAATACGGCTATCCCTATATGCTTTAAGCGTAAAACTTATAACAGATATACATAAAGCAAGTATAACCAACATTCCAATTCTAGGCGAACGTCCATAAAAGAAGCTGACACTCCATAAAAAGTTAAGTGCAAACTGTACTCCCCATCTAATAAGTAAATACTTCCGGCGCTTTACTTCTAAATTCCATACAGCGCCGAAAGCGATTCCGATCAGCACATATAGGATGCTCCACGCAATAGGAAAAACAATACTCGGTGGAGTTAATGGAGACTTAGAAAGTGATGGATACCATTCTAATAATGCCTTTTGCTGAAGCAAGGCACCACCCCATCCGGAGAACAAGCACCCTATAATAGGCAGTGCATAGGGTGCTATTTGTTTTAATAAAATCTTTATTTCTCTCATAAATATAAAAGTTTTGATACAAAGATAAAAAAATAGCGTACCTTTGCTATTGAAAAAAGACAAAAAATGAGTCAAGATACAATCTGTGCCATCGCGACTGCTCCTGGTGGAGCTATAGGGATCATTCGTGTGTCCGGACCGGAAGCTATTACAGTTACGGACAGAATTTTCATTCCGGCAACGGGGCCGCGATTAACCGAAAGGCGACCATATACCCTCACATTCGGGCAGATTATTTCAACAGAAAAAGAAGTCATTGATGAAGTATTAGTCAGTCTCTTCCGTGCTCCACATTCATATACAGGGGAGAATTCTGTGGAAATATCTTGCCATGGCTCCTCATATATTCTCCAGCAAGTAATGCAACTGCTCATACAAAACGGCTGTCGTGCAGCAGGTCCCGGTGAATATACCCAGCGTGCCTTCCTCAATGGAAAGATGGATTTAAGCCAGGCGGAGGCCGTAGCGGATTTGATTGCATCAACCTCAGCAGCGACACATCGTATGGCTATGAATCAAATGCGAGGAGGATTCAGCCGCGAACTTTCGCAACTGCGCGATCAATTGCTTCATCTCACATCATTGATGGAACTGGAACTAGATTTCAGTGACCATGAAGATTTGGAGTTCGCCAATCGCTCAGAGTTGGCATCTCTCGTCAGCCATATTGAGTGTGCCATTGTTAATCTAACGAACACATTCAGCACAGGCAACGCTTTAAAAAATGGTGTCCCAGTGGCTATTGTTGGAGAGACCAATGCAGGTAAGTCAACACTTCTTAATGCTTTATTAAATGAAGAGCGGTCTATAGTTAGTGATATTCATGGTACTACACGCGATGTAATTGAGGATACTCTATGCCTTGAAGGAATTACTTTTCGCTTTATAGACACTGCAGGCATTCGGCAAACTGCTGATGCTATTGAAAATATGGGAATAAAACGTAGTTTTCAAAAGTTGGAACAAGCAAGTATTGTTCTATGGGTAATCGATGCGACTCAAGCTAATGAACAATATAGCCAACTCACTACAGATATCTTGCCACGATGCATAGAAAAACACCTAATATTGGTTCTTAATAAAGTTGATATCGTTCCTTCAGGCTCTCCCCTACCCATATTTGACAATTTGCCAAAAGACGTTGATATCATTCCCATTTCTGCTATGCGTAAAGATGGTATCATTACCCTTCAACAAAAACTTGTAAGTTTTGTTTCTTTGCCAAATTTTTCACAGAATGATATAGTCGTTAGTAACGTGCGTCATTACGAAGCATTGTTGCATGCTTTAACGGCCATACGTCGTGTGCAAAGAGGCCTTGCCTTAGGGAACGCATGCGATTTAGTTAGCCAAGATTTGCGTGAGTGTCTCCACTACCTCGGCGCAATTGTTGGAGGAACTATTGATGCAAATGAAGTACTGAGTAATATCTTCAATCATTTTTGCATCGGTAAGTAACTTGTGAAAACAAAAGAAAGCAACATTTATATAGTTCATAATAAGCTGATTTACAACTACTTAAACTCTTATTTCCAACAATAAAATCATGGCTCAAATACCATTCCAATACAGCCCAACCAACTGATATACAGATTACTAACATCTTTGCATCGAATATGATAAGTCTTGGCAAATTCATTGATAACGGCAACGATATATACAATCACATTTTTATCAATCGCCTGCGCATTTTGTAAGATAACAGAAGCAGACATACCAAGAGCATCAAGAACTTTTGTTATTGTCTTTATTGTCAGACAGACAGCAATAATATTCAATTCTATTTCGGGTGTAAAGTATAAGAAACTTTCATCACAAAAGAAAATGAGCCATGACGATGTATTGATACCCTAGATCCGTCATCATGACGTTTTATTAATTATAATATTTTGCCACTTTTCTATAAATAATTGATTTACAACACATCATATCACACAATAGTAAGTAGCCATTTATTCAATATTAAATAAAAGTTAAATACCTTAAAGTGATCAAGTGAAAGAAAGTATACCATTTGAAAACATCGCTCTTGAACCGTTTAGAACACAACTAACCGATAATCAAAATAGTTAAACCACGTCGGTAGAAATCATCCCGCACAGCGAAAACCATCTTACATCGCGGGAAACATGCATACAAAGTGACCCATGAACACAAAGAATGGCGACGAATGAACAGGGCTTCAAAAAAAAATACGTACTTTTGTACCACTATGCATAACCTTATGCACCGCCGAACGATAAATTCATCCTCCCTCAGGACCTTTCTGTACCGCTGCCTCCTTTTCCTGGCAGGGGTAATATTTTGTGCCTGTTCCTCTACACGGCATCTGAAGGAGGGGGAACTGCTACTCAACAAGGTGAACCTGACCTCGACAGACAAACACGTCAAACCCAGTGACTACCGTACCCATGTGCGGCAGGAAGCCAACTCCAGGTGGTTCAATCTCAGCAAGGTACCCCTCGGTATCTACAACCTCTCCGGACGAGACAGTACCCGGCGCTTCAACCGGATGCTGCAACGTATCGGGGAAGCCCCCGTGGTGTATGACACGGCACTGACGAACTATTCGCGTGAATCGCTCAAAGCCGCCCTACAGGGAAAAGGGTATCTGCATGCCCGCGTGCAGGCCGATACCGTCAGAAAAGGGAAAAAGGTGAACCTGTATTACCACATGGAACCGGGGGTGAGAAGCTATATCCGGTCACTGCACTATGAATTTGACAATGACACGCTGCGGCGACTGGTGCTAGCCGATACCCTTGCCTCGCTTCTGTATCGCGGCGCCCCACTCGACGTCAGTCTACTGCAGGCCGAACGCAACCGCATTATCACGACACTCCGCAACAAGGGATATTACCGCCTGAACAAGGAATATATTTCCTTCCGCGCCGACACGGTGGCCCTTGACAACGGTGCCGCCCTTACGCTCTGCTTCCAGCGGCCGCACGGCGTGAACCATCCCAAAGACTACAGCACCTACCGCATGCGCCGCGTCACCCTCCACGAGGACCACGACTATAACGACCCCTCGACCGACTCGGTGGACTACCGGGGACTGACCTACCGCTTCCACGACCGGACCAAAGTCATCAAAAGGGTATATAACAGTAAGGTGTATATCCGCCCTGACAGCCTCTTCCGCGCCGTGGACACGGACAATACCTACGGGGCCTTGAACGGCCTGTCGGCCCTCAGCTACTCCTCCATCCACTACACGGAACCGGATACGGCGGATGCCCTGCTCGACTGTGACATCCGGGTGAAAACCAATGCCCCCCACTCGGTCAGCGCGGAACTGGAAGGTACAAACACCTCGGGAGATCTAGGAGCCGCCATGGTATTCACCTACAATAACCGCAACCTGTTCCACGGCTCGGAAAATCTATCGGTCAAACTCAGAGGGGCCTATGAAGCCATTACCGGACTGGAGGGCTACAGCAATGAAAACTATGTGGAATACAGCGCGGAAGTCAATCTGCGCTTCCCGACCTTCATGTCTCCCGGACTCACGGCCGCTTCGCGGCAATATCTCAATGCGGCCTCGGAACTGAGTTTCATGTATGACTCGCAGAACCGGCCGGAATTTCACCGCCGCGTCGTCACGGGCAACTGGGGCTATCAGTGGAATCACAAACAACGACCGAACCTACGCCACCGCATCGACCTGATCGGTCTCAACTATGTGTTCATGCCCAAGATTTCGGAAACGTTCCGCAACGAATACCTCGAAGGGGACGACCCGCGATATGCCATGCTGAGAAGCAGCTACGAGAATATGCTCATCATGAAGACGGGCTACTCATTCACGTACAACTCGCTGCGTTCGACCGCACCGGCCGGACTCTACCAGACCAACGGATACCAAATCAGAATCAGTGCCGAAACGGCCGGCAACCTGCTCAACGCCATCTCACACCTGACTCATGCGAACAGGGACAAGAACGGGCAGTATAAGGTCTTCAACATCGCCTATTCGCAATATGCCAAGTTCGACTTCGACTTTGCCAAAAGTTTCCTGCTGAACGACCGCAACTCCCTAGCCGTACACACGGCCTTCGGCATTGCCATACCTTATGGAAACTCTAGCGTTGTGCCTTATGAAAAACGCTACTTCTCGGGCGGCGCCAACAGTGTGCGCGGATGGAGCGCAAGGGAACTCGGCCCCGGTAGCTACGTGTGCAAGGACGGAAAAATCAACTTTATCAATCAGATGGGAAATATGAAACTGGACCTGAGCATGGAACTTCGCACCCAACTTTTCTCCAAATTCCATGGTGCCCTCTTCATCGACGCCGGTAACGTATGGAATACCCGCGACTACCCCGACCAACCCGGTGGCCTGTTCCGCTTCAGCACGTTCTACAAGCAGATTGCCGTAGCCTACGGGCTGGGGCTGCGACTGAACTTGGGTTACTTCGTGCTGCGTCTTGACGGCGGAATGAAGGCCGTCAACCCCACCATCGACACGGGCAGTGAACGTTTCCCGCTCATCCATCCCGATTTCGGACGTGACTTTACGCTGCATTTCGCCGTAGGACTCCCCTTCTGAAGTCGAACGCAACCGCCGGAGACCACGCACGAAACCTTTGCCGGCACTGGCATCCCAGCACAAACGTTTCATAAAAAATACTGCTTCTTCATAAATTATGAGGCGGAAGAAACGAAATCACCCATTATTTTGGTACATTTGCATTTCGTGACACCTGCGGAACACGACTCCACGTTCCCGCACAACCTAACTACGGACGATAAAATGTAACCCCAATATGTTCAAATTTATCTGCCTTGGCAGCGGTAGCTGCGGCAACTGCTACTACCTCAATGCCGAAGGATACGGTATCATCATAGACATGGGACTCGGATTGCGGAGCATGAAAAAGCACTTCCGCGACTACGGACTGTCCCTGGCACAAATCGGCGCCATCCTCGTTACCCATGACCACACGGACCATGTCAAATCGGTCGGGGCGCTGTCCAACGAATTTCACCTGCCGGTCTACTCTACCCAGGAGGTACACGACGGCATGGTGCGCAACAACTTCATGACCAAGAAGGTAAGGCAGGAGGAAAAACACATCCTGCAACCCCACCAGGCGGAAACGGTAGGCCCCTTCCGCGTTACCGCCTTCCCCGTGCCCCACGACAGTTCCGGCAACAACGGCTACTTCATCGAATATGATGACACGGCCTTCTGTCTGATTACCGACGCCGGACACCTGACACCGGAAATGCTGGAATATCTTGGCCGCGCACACTACCTCGTGGTGGAAGCCAACTACGACACAACAATGCTGGAAACAGGTCCCTATCCGCAATATCTGAAACGCCGCATCATGGGACCGGCTGGACACCTTTGCAATGACGAAACGGCCCAGGCACTGGCCGCCCACCTCTCCGAACATGCCCGGCACATCTGGCTCTGCCACCTCAGCGAAGAGAACAATCACCCGGAACTGGCACGGAAAACGGTGGAATCGGTTTTGCTCTCGACCGGATACGTACTGGGAAAACGCCTGCGGCTGGAAGTGCTGAAAAGAAAAGTGCCCTCAGAACTCTATGAACTGGAATAGTGAGGACAACGGACGATGTCAGTGCCCTTGAAACTAAGAGAATTTTCCGCGATAAAAAGGATGAAAAAGCCGGAAACATAATTTTTTAAGAAAAAATCCACCAAACGCTTGGCAGTTTCAAAAATAGTCCTTATCTTTGCACTCGTTAAAACAAGGTACCCTGACCGAGTGGCTAGGTAGCGGTCTGCAAAACCGTGTACAGCAGTTCGAATCTGCTGGGTACCTCTTCCAAAGTCCTGCAAATATTGCAGGACTTTTTTATTTCCTGCCCTGCCATGCATATCTCGGGTCAACGTAAAAACGGATGCATCCCCATTGAACAGGTGAAAATGGTTGCGATGTAGGGACGTACCGATTAGGTGCGTCCGACGTTTATTCAACGTGCAGGTATTTCCAGATAATACGTACAGGTCGTTATTAAACGACGGTAGTGATTCCGATTGCATCTGCCGCATCCGTTCTTTGTGGATATATCCGCCGGTGAGTTAACCATCGGACGCACCTGCCGGTACGTCCCTACATCATGCATCGCGGAAAACGCTGCCACACATCGCGGAAAACGCACCAAGGCGGGAACTGAGGCAGCGGTTATTTTGATACATCCGCACGTTGTGGTATGCATCACATTGAACAGGTGAAAATGAAACATCCTGTATCGCGGAAAACGTGCACATCTCATAATACCAACCACAAAAACTTGGTTTTCTTTTTGCCATTGCGCTCGCCTTTCACTATCTTTGCAGAAAAGAATGAATCTTATGGGATTTTTTAGCATTTTTTCAAAAAAAGAAAAAAAGGAGGTTTTGGATGCCGGACTGGAAAAAACCAAAACCAGCGTGTTCAACAAAATTGCCCATGCCATCGCAGGAAAATCAAAGATTGATGATGAAGTGCTCGATAACCTCGAAAACGTACTCATTACATCGGATGTAGGCGTGGACACTACCCTGGAAATCATACGACGCATCGAGGAACGCGTAGCACGGGACAAATACATGGGAACCGCCGAACTGCACCGATTACTCAAAGAGGAAATTTCGGCACTGCTGACAAAAAGCGGTAATACCGGTGAAGAAGGCTTTGATATCCCGGCAGACAGAAAGCCATACGTCATCATGGTGGTCGGTGTCAACGGTGTGGGGAAAACCACAACCATCGGTAAACTGGCCTACCTGTTCAAACAAAGCGGAAAAAAGGTATATCTGGGTGCCGCCGACACTTTCCGCGCCGCTGCCGTGGAACAACTCTGCATCTGGGGCGAACGCGTGGGGGTACCTGTCATCAAGCAACAAATGGGTAGCGACCCGGCCAGCGTGGCCTACGACACTCTCTGCTCAGCCAAAAGCAATCAGGCCGATGTGGTCATCATCGATACGGCAGGACGCCTGCACAACAAGGTGGGACTGATGAACGAACTGACGAAAATCAAAAACGTCATGCAGAAAGTGGTGCCCGGCGCTCCCGACGAAGTGCTACTCGTATTAGACGGCTCAACCGGACAGAATGCCTTTGAACAGGCCAAACAGTTCATCAAAGCCACTGAAGTGACCGCCCTTGCCATCACCAAACTGGACGGAACGGCAAAAGGCGGCGTGGTGCTGGGTATCTCACATCAGCTGAAAGTGCCCGTGAAATACATCGGACTGGGAGAGAAAATGACTGACCTGCAACCCTTCAACAGTCAGGAATTCGTCGACTCTCTTTTCAACAATTCACAACTGTAGAAAGGAGGCCGCGGCCTGCAACAAAACTGCCACCAGCCCCCATTCCATTCATTTTATCTCCCTCTTATCCACCCTCTGTATGGAAAAAAGAATTGTAGACATCATTACCATGGGATGCTCGAAGAATCTGGTCGATTCCGAGCATCTTCTCCGCCAGTTTGAAGAAAAAGGCTTTACCATCCATCATAACCCGGAACAGACGCACGGCGACATCGCCATCGTCAATACCTGTGGATTCATCGGCGATGCCAAGGAAGAGAGTATCAACATGATTCTCCAACTGTGTAACCTGAAGGAGGAAGGCGAACTCAACCACCTGTATGTCATGGGCTGCCTCTCGGAGCGCTATCTCAAGGAACTGCAGGAGGAAATTCCGCAGGTGGACAAGTTCTACGGCAAGTTCAACTGGAACGAACTCCTGAAAGAACTGGAAGAAACTTACAACGACGGACTGAAGAACGAACGGGTGCTGACCACACCGCCCCACTATGCCTACATCAAAATTTCGGAAGGATGTGACCGCAAATGTGCCTACTGCGCCATCCCGCTCATTACGGGACCGCACGTCAGCCGTCCCATGGAAGAAATTCTGGAGGAAGTCAGGCAACTGGTGGCACAGGGGGTAAAGGAATTCCAGATTATCGCACAGGAACTTACCTACTATGGCATTGACCTGTATCACAAGCAGATGCTGCCGCAACTGATTGAACAGATGGCAGCGATTCCGGGCGTGGAATGGATTCGACTGCACTATGCCTATCCCACCCACTTCCCGATGGACCTGTTGCGCGTCATCCGTGAAAACGACAACGTGTGCAAATATCTGGACATTGCGCTGCAACACATCAGTGACCCGGTATTGAGCCGGATGCAACGCCACATCACACGACAGGAAACACTGGACCTTCTGAACACCCTGCGACGAGAAGTGCCCGGCATAGCCCTGCGGACCACCCTGATGGTGGGATTCCCCGGAGAAACGGAAGAAGATTTCCAGCAGTTGCTTGACTTTACCCGCGACTTCCGCTTCGACCGTATGGGGGCCTTTGCCTACAGCGAAGAAGAAGATACTTATGCTGCCCTACACTATCCGGACGATGTGCCCGAAGACATAAAGCAGGAACGACTGGACCAGCTCATGCTGCTGCAGGAAGGGATTGCCGCTGAACTGAGCCAGGCCAAGGTGGGCAAAGTGTTCCGCACAATCATCGACCGCGTGGAAGGCGACTATTACGTAGGCCGGACGGAATATGACTCACCTGAAGTGGACTGCGAAGTGCTGATTCCCGTAGCGGAAAAAAAACTGACCACGGGATGTTTCTATCAGGTGAAAATCACCGGCGCCGACGAATATGACCTTTACGGAACGGTGGACGCTCAGAAACTGTAATAAAACGGCAGCATCTGACTTGCTTCCCGTCCCCCTGCCGGGAAACGGGAAAAGTGTCTCCAGGCATGCCTCTCCCCAACTGAAACAGACATGAACAACAAAGAATATCTTATAAAAATGGCCAACAAACTGGAAATGAGCAGTAAGGAAGTGCAAAAACTGACGAATGCGCTCGTAACGGAATTGGCCGAAAAAACGGACGAAGGGTACACGGTATCCATCCAGGGCTTCGGTAATTTTGAGGTAAAGAAAAAACTGGAGCGCATCGTAGTCAACCCGACCACCCGACAACGCATGCTGGTACCTCCTAAACTGGTACTTTCATTCAAACCCAGCAACACACTGAAAGACAAGTTGAAATAAAGGAAGGAGGCAATGACATTCTCCTTCTTCCAATAGACTCTATCGTAATCAATCCGTCCTTTGACACGTGCGCTCGCTTTCACACGGCAGCCGTTTTCACCGAGCAATGAAAGGCAAAAACCATCACCGGGGAATCACCTGACCTGCCGGCGCAGGTAGGGCAAGGAACAGCAAAGGACACATTAACAGTATCCGCCACAAGAAAGGGGCACAACGGATGGAAAACAACAAAATACTCATACAAGACCTGGCCGAAGCCATCGCCAACCGGGAAGGAATCACCAAGAAGAAGGCCGAAACGTTCGTCAAGGCTCTCTTCGAGATGATTGAAGAGGGACTTGCGCACGACAAATTCGTAAAAATCAAAGGACTGGGCACGTTCAAGCTGATTGAAGTCGGTGAACGAGAAAGCGTGAACATCAACACCGGCGAACGATTCTCCATCGAAAGCCACAGCAAAATCAGTTTCACGCCCGATGCCCTCCTCAGGGACCTGGTCAACGCACCATTCGCCCATTTCCAGACTACAATCCTCAACGAAGAAACGGAACTCGACGAACTGGACCGCGTGGATGCCGAACTCCTGCCGGACGCTGAAGGAGACGAGGAGGACACGACTGGAGAGGAACACAAACCGGACGCTGCCGCCGACTTCACGACACCGGCCGTAGCTCTGCCGGTAGCGGACACAACGGAAGAGGATAACACTAACACTCCAAAAAAAGCAAACGATTCTTCTGAAAAAGAAATAATTACAGAAAAAGCATCCAAGAAAGATATCATTCCGGAAGAGACTGAAAACGCCCCCGAGGAGTCTGCAGAGAAAACCGGGGAAGAAGAAACAAGCACTTCCGGAGAAGTTGTCGAGGCAAGCCAACATCGGGAGAACGTGGGCATCTCCGCTGACGAAGACGGCAGTTCAGCTCTCCAGGAAACAGACGACAAGATGCAGGAGGCTGAAGAACTGGAAGATGATGCCGAATCGACCCTACCAACCACGACAAGCAACAACGATTTCTGCGATGAAACCGGCACCCCTACAGACAGGGAGCCGGAAAAAGGTGGGGAGAAGGCAGAGGAAGCCGAACCGGAGACACCCACGGAAGCACCGGACGCAATCCCCCGTGTGGCACCGGAAGCTCCGAAGGAAGGGATGGCGGAAGACAGCCGTTCCTGCGGTGAAACGGCCGCTCCCGGCGAACGGGAATGCCTGCAATACATCATCAGGGATGAAAGACCGCCGCGCCCGAATATATGGAAGGTGGTAGCCCTGGCATTACTGGCAGCCCTGATACTGACACTGACCTATTTTGCCGGCTACTTCAAGTTGTTCTGCCCGTGTGAGATATGGGACTGCAACGACTCCGTCGGCCCCTCAACGGGTGTGACGGTACCGATTTCCCGCCAGCCGGCGGTGCCTGCGGTCCAGACGGACAGCACACAAACGGACAGTATGGAGTTGCTACCCGCAACGGCTCCATCGGACAGTACGCGCCAACAGGTGGCTACCTCGACGGATGCTGTCCGCAACAACACGGCTCCGAAACCGGCTGCAACCACGAAAAAGACGGAGAATCGGCAGAATGCCGCACGTGAACCAGCAAGCCGCCCGGCGACCTATCCTCAAGTCAACGGCGGCAAATATCAGATCACAGGTACGCTGCGTACCTATCGGGTGGCCGGCGGAGAGACCCTGCGCGCCATTGCGCAAAAAATATACGGCAGTAAAGGGTATGCTGTATACATCGCTACCTACAACCGAATTGAAGACCCCAACCGGATAGACAGCGGCACGCTCCTGCAGCTCCCCCGCTTGGAAAAACGGCCATAACCGCGTCCTACCATAGGCACGTTCTGCTCCATAAACGAGCAGTCTGCATCTTTTCCCTGCTTATGCCGGCACAACATACAAAGCCGGTCCGGCTCCAGATACTGGTACCGGGCACAGGAGATGCCCCAAACAACAGCCATCCTGCGGCATTCAAAACCACCTTGTATTCCATACGAACCTGAATGCCGACACTACATTTGACTTCTATTTTTATCTTATTCCGCTATCCGATAACGGCGGAATGCATTCCAGTCTTCTTCCTCCCAATCCATTTCCGAGAAAGGAACAGCCACATTACGGTCGTCCAGATAAACCCGCGGCCGGCAGCTATAAGACGAACTGGCCACCGACAAAGAGTCATCGCGGTAACGTGTCTGTATGCCGGCCAGATGCAGCATACTATGGAAAAACGATGCTGAAGAAGACACCGGATTTTCCCGGTTGGCCGACACTGCCGCAGCCTGCACAGGATAAGCCGTACGGTATTCCTCAGACATCCACACCAGAAACGGCACATGCACCTGATAGTAGGTGGGCACGGGCGATGCATGCAGGAAACGACGCCGGTCATCATCAAAGATATCCTCCCCATGGTCGGAAGTATAAAGCAGGACCGCCGGTATCTGTTCCTGCCGGAGCATACGAATCAAGTCGGCCAGAAAAGCATCCGTGTAACGGATAGTATTGTCATAGGCATTGAGCAATGTCGGACGGTTGGAGGGTTCCGCATCAGTCGGACTGTCGGGGAGAAAGCAGGCAGCGGTTTCCGGATAACGCTCCCGATAATTGAAATGCGAACCGTACTGATGCAACACAATGAACTGTTTCGTGCGTTGCTGCTTCAATTCCTCCGCCACCATCTGCAACAATTCGCCATCGGACGGATTGCGGGTGGAATTCTTCCCTTCTTCCCGCAGGAAACGGCAACGGTCCGCCTCTTTTCCGAAAAACTCGATAAACGAATGATTGTAGCGCTGATTGGAGAAATAGGCCGTATGGAAACCCGCTTCCCGGAAAGCGGTCAACACGCCCTTACGGTAATAGATAGAGTCGTAATCGATGGCTGAAACCGGCGACAACAGCATGGGCACACTCTTGTGTGTCGTATTCGACTCACTCAACGTAAGGGGGAAATAGTTGCATCCGTCCATTTGCGCCAGCTGCGGGTTGGTAGGACGTGCATACCCCTGCAAAGCCCAATTACAGGCCCGCGAAGTTTCCCCGACCACCAACACGTATACTTCCCGCCGGTCAGCCGGATGCAGGGAGGAAGCTCCATAGGAAAAATACTGGGACGATGCCGTATAATTTTCCGTCAGTGCCGTGCGTTCCACGGCCAGACCGATATTGTAACAGACATTCAGCGGGTAAAGGTCGGACAACGTATCGTAGCGCTCTTCGAAAAGCACCGCTCCTATCCAACAACCTATCCCCGTCACCAACAGATAGCGAAAACGCCGACGTGCCACTGTCATAAAAGTCTGAGGAAGCTGCTGCCGACGAACTGCCGAAACTCCGGCCATCACCAATGCCGGCACATAAAGTACGACAACCAGTATGATAGCCGGCATCAGTTTGCCCAGCAACTCGAGAGCCTCGTCAGAATTTGTCGTGACCAGATTCAAGAACATGTCAACGGCAATAATCGACCGCCGGAACAGGTACAACAGCACAATCTGGAAGGCAGCCAGAAAAGTCAGCGGAAGCAGCCACAAAAACGTGCGGCCCGTCTTGCGGGAAACACACAACAAGCCCCAGTAGACCGACAACGGCAAAAGTACATTACACAACCGCCCCATCCAGCCCATCGACTCCGTAATGCTCAACAGCACATTCGGTACCAACAGCACGGACAAGAATACATAGAAAAGCACTGAGGGGTTTCCCAAAGTCCGAAAAACGAAATGCTTCCACTTCATACCCGATTATCATTATAGATTCATAAAAGCATGCCGTTTGCCGACCTGACACCACCGTCTCCATTCCTCCCGTCGAGGAAAAGAGACATGATGACCATGTAGTTCTCAAAAAGCTGCCATTTTCGGCAAACCGGCGTAATGGTAATTGAAAAAGTAACTGCGAGGAGACGCGGCATCACTACCGCACCGGCATTTCCGCCGTCACCTCCACATCATTACGCAAAGATAACGAAAGGCGAGCGCAATGACAAGACGAAAACAAAATTTTCAGCATTGATATGGCCGATCCACATCCCATCAGCCATTTTTTTGCAGTGAACAGGCAAAAATGGTTGCGATGGAGAGACGTATCGATATGATGCGTCCGATGTCTACTCAATGTGCTGAGGTTTCTCATCTCGTGTAAGTGTTTATTCAACGACGGTTGTTATTTGAATTATTGCTGTCCGCTAAAATGTATACTTTTGCAAATAGTTAGATTGTTTTGTTTGGCGACAGAAATCTAACGAAAATGGACTGACATTGCAAATAATGAACTGCCCCAAAAAGTTAGACATAAAACTTTTTTGGATGGGCAGTTCAAACGGAAACATCCTCATTTTTTATGCCTTTGCAAAAATTTTATCGAGCAGCAAAAAAGTATCTAGGGATATTCAGTAAATGTCCCTAAAAAATAAGATGGCATATGAAGATGATAAAACTGACTACTTCATATGCTATCTTTATTGCTATTTCCCGTGCATTCTCACATGATTCTATCCGGCATGACATAACGTTCCGAAAGAAGTCCGATGACTTCTTCTGCTTCTGTCTGTAAATTCATATCATACCACACTAACAGATCTATTCCTGATCTTGTCAATCATCAGTACGGCATTTGCTGTATGTATTACAAAGAAAATTCACAGGATTTCCGTCTTCCTATTCCTGACCTTTATCCTAGAGAGTGAGTAATGCTACTTGTGAATTCCGATGTTTCCTTCAAGTCCGGTGGCCCATTCTCTAGAGTATGTCGTCTATCTGTATATTGTTGACTTTTGTACCGAATTCAGCAGATCTTATTTCCCGCCCTCTTACTATTGGACGTACATAATGACGGTCATTGCTGACGATGCGGTCACTGACTTTCCGTCCTTCAAACAGCTCCTTTTCCTGTACAAGAACCTTTCTGATGATGGAAAGACGTCTCTAGTAATCCTGGGTATATCGGAGCGAGGTTCGGTATTCGCTATGAATTTCATGTCATGGTATGAGGAGTTTTTCAAGAAGTCTGATCATTCGGCGCTTGAGCATTCTTGTCCTTGAAGCTTTCCTTTTTCTTTTCTTGCAGTAGGACAGACAGGACTTCGCAACATTCCTGTATTTGTTGCGAGGATGTCTTATACCAAGCTCTCCACAATGCCGGCTGATTTGCCTGTAAAGCCATTCGATGCCTTCCCAGAGCAATTTCATGTCTATGGGGAAACGCATGCAGCTCTAGCATGTGGCATCGGTCATGCAGGCATGGGGGCATCAAGATAAGGCTTCCAATGTGAAGCCAGGACTTCCTGCAGGGAGTCGATATCAAGACGGGATGCCATCTCGTTACGGATGGAACTGACTATCTTGTAGTTGGGTATGGGAAAAGACGGATCTGTGGTGTACTAAAAATGGTGGTTCTTCCGCAATTTAGTTGAAATAGTCTCTTCG
>ERZ791743.397-NODE-397-length-42413-cov-15.340927_pt1 | contig 42413 bp, 39 predicted proteins | sample MGYA00509952_ERZ791743 | MGnify/ENA primary metagenome ERZ791743 (study PRJEB30046, sample SAMN00792040) | human gut metagenome | study: EMG produced TPA metagenomics assembly of the A metagenome-wide association study of gut microbiota in type 2...
TATTTAAGCACCTCTAATTGCCCCACAAGAGATTGAAAAAGGAGGTCATTCTGAGCGTAGCGCAGAATCTTGAAAGCATTAGCTATTATATACGAGATCTTTCGCTTTCGCTCAAAATGACACATGATAGTTAAATCTTATTTTGATTCACCCTCTTCGACAATCTTCATTATACTATAATCATATTCTTACAAATAAATATATTTCCCTTCCAAACAATGTTATACAACATAAATAAGTGTCATTAAAAACACTATAATAAAAACAAAAAAACATAGAATAGGCAATAAAAGCAGCAAAAAGACATAGTATAACAAGGTAGTAACCCTGTTCAAAATCGATTTGTCACACTTAGCAAAGCAACCTATTTTCCTCGAAACTTACACCAGTAAGAAGCATTTATTACCGTCTTATAAATCTCTGATATTAAATATTTTATACAAACATATTACAAAAAGAATACACAATATAACGCTACCCTATGAGTTAATAAGCGTTAAAACACAGATAATCTTTTTTCTACATATTCAATAATTCTTAACTATTTCATATTTTTACTAAAGAATAAGTAAAAAGCTAAACACACAAACAAATATAACTAATTATAAAAGAGACATATATGACCATTTAATAAGTTTAATCTTACAATACTAACGGAAACGATAAATATATCTTAACCCTAATAACAAAATGTCAACCTATGAAAATTAAAAGATTTTCACAAGTATTTTTATTAATGATGGCTTCCGGTTGCGGTACAGTAATGGCTGCATCCGAGAATGCACCTGAAGTATTTGCCTTACAGCAAACAGGTAAAATTACTGTTCAGGGAACAGTAGTCGATGCAACAGGGGAACCCCTTATCGGTGTAAGTATCCTTGAAATGGGTACCACAAACGGTACTATTACAGACTTTGATGGAAAGTTCACTTTGTCTGTAAGCGAAAAATCCAAATTGGAACTTTCATACATCGGTTACAAATCTCAGCAATTGGCACCAAAAGCAGATTTGGGTGTTATTACTCTTACTGAAGACACAGAGGTATTGGATGAGGTAGTGGTAACTGCATTGGGTATCAAACGCGAAAAGAAAGCGTTGGGTTACGCTATGCAGGAGGTAAAAGGTGAATCATTGGTAGCATCACGCGAAACCAATATTGCCAATGCACTTTCTGGTAAAATTGCCGGTGTACAGATTACACGTTCAAGTAATGGTGCCGGTGGTTCTTCTAAAATCCAGTTGCGTGGTGCCAACTCTGTAACTGGTACCAACCAGCCATTGATCGTTGTCGATGGAGTACCAATGGATAACTTTACAGGTTCTGACAACGCAGACTTCTACAACCCTTCTTTGGATATGGGTAACGGTTTGTCTGATATCAACCCGGAAGATATCGAATCAATGTCTGTACTGAAAGGCGCATCTGCAGCTGCTCTTTATGGTTCACGTGCTGGTAACGGTGTAATTTTGATTACAACTAAGAAAGGTTCGAAACGTGAAGGTCTTGGTGTAACGATCTCTGCATCGGTTTCTGCTGAAACCATTTTTATGAAACCTGACTTACAAACATCTTTCGGTCAAGGAGACAACGGTATCTATAACGGAGAAAGCAACAACAGCTGGGGTCCTGCAATGGGAACAGAATATGACTTCAACGGTCAGAAACGTACAATGCAGTATTATGACAATATTGATGCTTACTTTAAAACTGGTACTAACTTTACAGAAAGTGTTTCTTTCCAGCAACAGTTCAACAAATCATCTATCTATGCTTCTGCCACCCGTATGGACGATGCCAATAAGATTCCGGGGTCAGAACTGAGCCGTACTAACTTTACATTACGTGCTACCAGTACATTTGGAAAAGACGACCGTTGGAACTTCGATGGTAAAATCCAATACATCAACAACACAGCAGACAACCGTCCGTTGATTGGTAACAATGACCAAAATACATTCCTTTCTATTTATAAATTACCATCATCTATTGATATTCGCGACTACAGTAACCCACTGAGAGAAGACGGTAAAATGTATTGGTGGTCTCCAGGTGGAATGAACCCTTACTGGCTGGAAAAATACAATCTGAACGAAGATAGCCGTAGCCGTTTCTTGATGTCTGTTTCATTAAAATACAAAATTACAGACTGGTTGGATGCAGAATTAAGAGCAGGTTCTGATATGTATAATACAGAATCTACTAGACGTACTTATGCAGGATCAAACTTACGCGATGGTAATAGTGCTTATGAACTCGGAGAAGAAAAATTCTACGAAAACAACTTCAGTTTCCTTTTCTCTGCACACAAAGACAATATCATCGACAAAGTAGGTGTAAATGCTACTTTTGGAGGAAACATGATGGAACGCAAAAACACAGGTTTAAAAACAGAAGCTACTAAACTGACTGTTCCAAACTTGTTTAATCTGAATAACAGTAGTAATGCAGACCGTAGTCTTACAGAAACTTATAACCACAAAAAGATCAACTCTTTGTATGCTACATTAGGATTGAACTATGATGGCTGGATTTTCTTGGATGGAACCTTCCGTAACGACTGGTCTTCTTCTTTGAGCAAAAACAACCGTTCATTTGCATATCCTTCTGTTTCACTGTCATGGGTAATCACCGACATGCTGAATAAGATAAACAAGCCTCTTCCTGAATGGGTTACATATGCAAAAGCTCGTGCTTCATTTGCTCAGGTAGGTAACGACTTGGATCCTTATAAACTTTACAACTATTTCGAAATCGGTTCTGACCCTAACGGTGACACTACTGCAAAACCAGGAGAAACTTACTTTGATGAAAATGTAAAGAGTGAGTTAATCACTTCATGGGAAGCTGGTTTGGAGATGAAATTCTTGAACAATCGTTTAGGATTCGATTTGGCATGGTACAAATCAAACGCTAAGAACCAGTTGTTGTCTATTCCGGTAAATAACCTTTCTGGTTATAAATACAAAATGATTAATGCCGGTAATATCCAAAACCAAGGTGTGGAATTGATGGTTTATGCCCGTCCGATTGAAACAGCAGAATTCAGCTGGGATACTCAAATCAACTTCTCTAAGAACGTAAATAAAGTGCTTGATTTGGGAGGCGTTTCCAACTATAAACTGGGTGGTTTCGGAGACTTAGCTGTATATGCTGTTGCGGGTGGAAACTACGGTGAAATTTATGGAACCAAGTTTGTACGCGTAGAAGATAAAGAAAGTCCTTATTATGGTCAATTAATCTTGAACGAATCAGGCTTGCCTCAAGGTACATCAGAACCTGAAAAGATTGGCGACCAGCAACCAGACTGTATGTTGGGATGGAATAACTCGTTCAGCTATAAAGGCTTTAACCTCAGTTTCCAGATTGATGGACGTATCGGTGGTGATATCTATTCTTACACTAACTTCATCTTACAGTCAAATGGTCGTGCAGAAGTAACAGCTCCGAACGGACGCCGTGACAAGTTTGTAGTTGCAGGTGTTATTTCGGATGGCAAGGACGGTTACATCCCGAACACAATAGAAGTAACTCCTCAAGATTATTGGAAAGGTATCGCAAGTGGAAACAACGGTATTGGTGAAGCCAATATTTACGATGGAACCAACTTCCGTCTGCGTAACATCGCATTGAACTACAGTTTCCCACGTGAAATGCTGAAGAAGACTTGTTTCCAACAAGTTAAGTTAGGAGTTTCTGTAAATAACGTATGGATGATTTATAGCGACATGCATGGTCTTGACCCTGAATCAGTATTTATCACTAGTTCCAATGCAACAGGTTTCGAGAACGGTGCATCACCTACCTCACGTACTTATTTATTTAATGTAACACTTGGTTTCTAATTTTTTACGATAAACGATGAAAACAATTAATAAATTATTTATAGGAATCGGATTAGTAGGCGGTTTAACATCCTGTTCAGACTTTGATGAGGTTAACGTTGACCCTTCAAAAACTCCGATTGAATCAACACTTCCGGAATACTTTCTGAATAGCTCAATGGGAAGAATCCAAATGAATCCTGACGTAGCAGAACGTATTTGGGTATACAATTGGGCAGACGGAGCTCGCGCATGTGCAGATATAGGTATGTTAAGTGCTGGTTTGTATGATGATACTTTTATTTCCGGATCTTACTATCCTTGTATTTCAGAAGCTATCAAATATGCTACAGTTGCTGTAGATGAAGCAAACAAACGCAGTGAGGAACTTCCATTTAATAAAAATCTATATCAGTTTGCACGTATTTGGCGTGCAATGGTTGTAGGTCAGTTTGCTGACAATTTCGGTCCTTACCCATTGAATGCAGCACAAGATGGAGTCAATCCTGTATTCAACAGTGAAAAAGAAACTTACGATTTCATTTTGAATGAATTGAGTCAGGCAGTAAAAGGCATTGACCTGTCTATCCAGCCTAGCGAAACACAGGCTTCATGTGACCATGCTTATGGATATGATCCTGCAAAATGGCAAAAACTGGGTAATTCTCTCCGTATGCGTTATGCTATGCGTTTAACCAATACAGACCTCGCAAGCAAAGCACAGACTGAATTTGAAGATGCTTGTAAAGGTGGAAATTATATCAAGACAATAGACGATATGTTGTGGTTCAAATCAGACGATGGATGGAATGATTTCACTGGTCCATTTACACGTTCATGGAACTTGAATGCACTTTCGGCCACTTTGGCTAACCTCATGACTAACCTGGGAGGTGTATCCATTGCAGAACAGCGTTCTGATTTAACTCAATATACTAAACCTAATGAATATTTAGGTATCAGATACAACCGTCATTTTGTAGAGAATACCGACAATCCAACCAAACAATATTGGTTAGATGGTATACCTGAAAATCTGGACCCACGTGCATTGAAAATGTTCTGGTTAGTAAACGACACTAAAGCTGAAAACCAAATATTATCAAGTGATAAGGGTACAAACATCTCTGATAAAGGTGCAAAATTACTTGACAGAAATAATTCTGGAGAAATTACCATTAAAGGAGATTTCACTTGGAACGGTCTTCCTTCTGGTATTAGCACAAGTTGGGCTGAAACATGGTCATTCAACCAACTTGTAACAACCAATAGCGGTGTTCGTTCATGCTTCCCTCTTCTTGGAGCTCAATATTGCCGTGGTGGTGAAACAGGTTTAGGTAAAAAAGTATTTTACGGTGCTTGGGAATCCTACTTCCTTATAGCAGAAGCTGCACTTCGTGGATGGACAACAGGTATGACAGATAAAGCAGCTTATGAAGATGGTGTACGTGCCAGCTTTGAATATTTCGGAATTTCAGAATATGCAAATGCTTATTTGGCTTCCGAAGATTACAACCGCGTAGGAACTTCTGTTAGCTACGACCACACAACAGAACCAACTTCATTTGAAGCAAAATACGTAGACGGTTATGACACAAAAGCTGGAGAAAAGAATGTTACTTACAACTATCCGGATGCTAATAAAATTCTGTACAAAGGCCATAAGTTGAATGACAAGCTGACTAAGATTATCACTCAGAAATATTTGGCTCAAGTACCTTATGTAGTATTAGAAGCATGGTCAGACCATCGCCGTTTGGGTCTTCCTTTCTTTGACATGATTGCCAATGAATCTACCACATTGACTGGTTCTGATATGACAGAATGGAGAAATAATTCTTGGCAGTCTGGTCAGACTTGGAAATACTACCCACAACGTCTGAGATATCCTTCTTCTTTGCGTGATGCAGACAAAACTGAATACGATCATGCATTACAGTTGTTGGGTGGTGAAAACACTACAATGACTCCGCTTTGGTGGTCAATGGGTGCAACTAAATAATTTTATAAATTTATCAAACTAAAAGATTAAAAAATCCCCTCGTTTTACCTCATTTTATAATGAAATAAGGGTAAGACAGGGGATTTTCATTTTTAGTAAGGCCATGTAAGCACGGGATATCGAATTTTTGTTTAATTTTAAATACAATAGCTATGAAATTTTTCAACATTTTCTTATTGTTAGTAGCAATGCTGAATATGGTTGCTTGCAGTAATGAACTAGAAAAAAGCAAAACAGAAGTAGCAGGCTTACCTATTTCAAAAAATGATGCTTATACACTTGTTAAAGAACAATTAAAGGATAAGCCGTTAAACGAAATTGATATTTACGGAACAGTAGAGATGCTTTCAGCCCATACTAAAGTAATATCAGTAGGAAACGAAGATATTATATCTCCAGACTGTGACTCGTGGTTGTTCTTTGTAGATGAGATACCTTTAATAGCAAACTGGGGACATCCTTGCAAATATATCTTTGTAGATGCTATAGGTAAAGTATCTGTGTATGAAAGGACTATGTTTCCAACAAAGCCTTCCTTGGAAGAAATGGAGTTATTGAACAGAGCGGACATTTGGAATGAATATAAATGAAGGTCAATCGTTAATGATGTGCCGAAAAACAGCTTTAATTGATCTTTTTTCTGAAGGAGGAAATCAGTGCTATTTTTCTAAATTTAACACGATGGCACATTTAGAGTTCTTCCTATCAGCGACATTAGGTAGTCGCATCAGAGTCAAAGTAGAAGCTAATATCCCTACCAGTGAGTATTATCTTTGTCAATATTTAAATTTATATATATACTAATATCTCTAAAGAGGATGTCAAAACTAAAATGACTACTCTCAAAAGTTACAGATTGCAACTATTATATTTAAAAGGGGCGTATCATTCTCTATATTGAGTTAATGATACGCCCCTTTCTTTAATTTTTTAGGATAGCCAAATTATAAATTCATCTTTTCAAAAATTGAGTTTTGATTCTCTTTTTATTTTTCAGACAGTTTATAAAAATACCATCCGACAAGAGTCTTGTCCTTATTGCAAAAATTACTATATTTGCATATATATTGTAGGTATACTTTATTTTTATAAATCTTCTAATAACATGATCAAAAAACAAGTTGTGACGCTGCTTGCTGCATTAAGCTGCGCTACTTCTCCCATTATGGGACAGCAGAAAGCAAGCAAAATGCAAGATGAGCAAAAAGAAAAACGAATGGAATGGTTTGCAGATGCCAAACTCGGAATTTTCATTCATTGGGGAATTTATGCAGTAAACGGAGTTTCTGAAAGTTGGTCCTTCTTCAACAAGTACTTGCCGTACGAAGAATATATGAATCAAAAGGAAGGTTTTACTGCTTCAAAATACGATCCTAAAGCATGGGTAGATTTAATAAAAGAAAGCGGTGCACGCTATACAGTCATTACAACTAAACATCATGATGGTGTAGCACTTTGGGATACAAAAGCTGGAAATCTGAGTACTGTAAAAAGTACACCAGCCAAGCGCGACTTGATCGAGCCGTTTGTAAAAGAAGTACGCAAACACGACCTTAAATTAGGTTTCTACTACTCGTTGCTAGACTGGTCACATCCCGATTATCCAAACAAAACCCGTACAGAAGTACGATACAAAGACGATCCGGCACGCTGGCAGCGTTTCGTTGATTTCAACATGGCACAGCTCAAAGAGTTGAACAAAACCTGGAAACCTGATTTATATTGGTTCGACGGTGACTGGGAACAAACAGCCGAAGCCTGGAACTCCAAAGGTATTGTCGACCTGCTCCGTTCTGATAATAAGAACGTAATTATCAACTCCCGTATTCAGGGATACGGCGACTATGCTACTCCCGAACAGGGTGTTCCGGTAGTTCGTCCGGAAGACAAATACTGGGAACTCTGCATGACTATGAATGACTCATGGGGATATCAGCACACAGATACCAACTACAAATCGCCATACATATTGTTGCGTACATTTGTAGACTGTCTGAGTATGGGAGGCAACCTGCTGCTTGATATGGCTCCGAAAGAAGACGGAACACTGCCAGAAGAGCAGATTGCCATTCTGAAAGAATTCGGACGCTGGACAAAAAAACACAAAGAAGCCATTTACGAAACCAAAGCCGGTATACCTAACGAACATTTCCAGGGATATACCACATTAAGCAAATCAGGAGATATCCTGTATCTCTATTTGCCTTACAAGCCTAACGGTCCTATCGAAGTAAAAGGTCTGATGAACAAGGTAAACCGAGTATGGGTAGTAGGAAGCGGCAACATGCTAAACTACAAAGTATACAACAAGAACTATTGGAGTGAAGTACCAGGAAACCTCTACATTGATGTACCAGAACGAGTACTCGACCCACAGATTACAGTTGTAGCAGTCTTGCTGGATGGACCTATAAAACTGTACAGAGGTGCCGGTAAAGTAATTGAAAGTAACTAAACCATCAATAAACACATGAGAAAACAATTTGTATGCAGTTTACTTGCTCTGGCTGCTTTCACACAGGTTGGAGCACAGAATTTATTTTCGAAGTACGAACGTGTCTTGACATTGCCTGCCGGCTATGTATGCTACCGTACAGAAGGAAAGTTGAAAATAGACGGAAAACTGAATGAAGCAGACTGGCAGAAAGCAGAAGCTACCGCTACATTTGTAGACATCAGTGGAGAAGGCTTCCCGAAACCTTGCTACGATACATCTGCTAAAATGTTATGGGACGACAACTATTTGTACGTAGCAGCAACCTTGCAGGAAGATGATATCAAAGCAAAACTGAGCCAGCGCGATACAATCATCTATTACGACAACGATTTCGAAGTTTTCCTCGATCCGGACGGTGACGGACAAAACTACTTTGAAATTGAAAACAATGCCAAAGGAGTAATCTTCGATTTGATGCTGGACAAACCTTACCGCTCGGGAGGAAACTTCCTGGTACAATGGGATTGCCCGGGATTGAAACTGGCCGTACATCGCGAAGGAACACTCAACAAGTCGAAAGACAAAGACAAACAGTGGAGTGTAGAAATGGCTATTCCTCATAAGGCACTGACTGTAAACTTCTCCAATCCTGGAGTAGCCGGCAATTACTGGCGCATCAACTTCTCACGTGTACAGTGGCTCAAGCCCGGACAACGTGAAGAAAACTGGGTATGGATGCCTACCGGAAAGATTGACATGCACATGCCAGACCGCTGGGGATTCCTGTATCTGTCCGACAAAACGGTAGGACAAGGAACTGACGAGTTCAAGTATCCATACCACATGGCTACATACAAACTTTTGTGGGCGATGTTCTATGCACAGCAAGACTTCTACGCCAAAGAAAAGAGATACTTGCGTGAAAAAGAAAGTTTCTTCCTGACCGACGAAGAACTGAAAGGACTGTCTGAAGGAGCTGAAATTACAGTAGAAGCTACTACCCACACCTTCCGTATTGCCATCAGTGTACCGGAAGAGAATGTCCGCTATGTAGTAGATAATCTGAGCAAGTTTACCCGCGAACCGATTACAGCACAAAAATAAAATCTGATTTTGGGCTCTTAAGTTTATTGTTGCCTATACACATAAACTTAAGAGCTCGAAATTTATTAACCTGAAAGCATAAGAACTTAAACAAACATGAGAACAATCTTTATTCTTTTTTCCCTGCTGTTCACACTGACAGCAAATGCAGCCAACCATAAAGAACTACCTGCCAAAGGAAATCTCAATTTGCAGGTATTCAACAAGGCTAACGTACGTTTTCTTCCGGACACTTATGCCAATTTCTCTGAAGCAGACAATAATGGCATCATCCATCTGGTAAACGGACGTATCATCTTAAAGAAAATCCAGATTCCATCTTATCAGAGAGATGTAACAGTCAGCCTGAAACTGACAGTCGCTTCCAACGGTGACCGCTGGGACAAATCAGGCTCTTGCTTTGTATTGCCAAAGAAATCGGCCATCAACCTGATGAGCATTGCACAAGGCAAACAAAAGTTTCCGGCTATAGACAGCACCAAACTGGAAAACCTTGTGGGTATCGTACCCGGTAAAAACTACCTGCCTACTATCGAATTGATGCGCTTCATGACTCCGTTTGGTGTAGGACATTACAGCCAGAACGACGACTCATTATCGAGCAAACGCCGCCCGGTATACATTCCGAAATGGGAAAAACAAGTACAATGGGAACAGGATATCACCGACTTGTATTCTGCTTTGGAAGGTGAAGTATATGTGGGTATCTTCATCGATACATGGACTCCGGAAGGCTATGTAGCAAGCATGGAACTGAACTTTAAGGAAAGTACTATCAGTTGCGACAAACTGGTGCGCCGCCATGTAGAACCACTGATGAATACCGTGTACTACATCGGTCAGTCTTACCCCGACATCTTTGCACGCAAATCGGTATCGACCGACTTTGTATTGCCGAAAAATGCAAAGAACGTACGATTGAAATACATCGTGACAGGTCATGGAGGACACTCTGGTGGCGATGAGTTTGTACAGAAAAAGAATATACTCTCCATAGACGGTACTGAAGTGTTCAGCTTCATCCCCTGGAGAGACGATTGTGCATCTTTCCGCCGATTCAACCCGGCTACAGGTGTATGGTTAATCAAACGTCTGGCAGCTTACATCAGCGAGGATGGATACAAGACCAAGGAAGTAGAAGAGCCATTGGCTTCATCGGATTTATCTCGTTCCAACTGGTGTCCGGGTAGTGATGTAGCTCCGGAAGAAATTGCTTTGCCCGACCTTAAAGCCGGCAAACATACCTTTACGGTCAGCATACCTAAGGCACAGCCTATCAACGGCGACGAAATGAATCACTGGCTGGTATCAGCATACCTGGTATGGGATGAAGAATAAAAACAGCTTCATAGCATAAGCCAACCACATATAAAAAAGAGAAGGATTCCGATAGCAGCAAATGCTTCAGAATCCTTCTCTTTTATTTTAAGGATATGTTTAAGAATCCTACCCTTCTATCTCACTCAGTTCGAGCCAACGCATGGTTTTCTCATCCAGTTCGTCATTCAGCGCGGGCAAGCGTTTCGATTTTTCAGTCAGTTCGTCTACGCTCAGCGTACCACTGCATAAAGCTTCTTCTATCTGCGTCTTTTCAGCCTCAAGTGCAGCAATATCCTTTTCCAGCTGTTCGAACTCTTTCTTTTCCTTAAATGTCATCCGACGCTTGTCGTTCAGACGTACACGCTGAGTTTTCTCTTCCTTCGGTTTAGCCTCTTCCTTGTCGTGCTCAGCCTTAGCCAGTTTCCAGTCACGGTAATCCGAATAATTTCCGGGGAAATCGCGGATATCACCCTGTCCCTTGAACACCAGCAAATGATCTACCACCTTATCCATGAAATAGCGGTCGTGACTCACCACAATCACGCATCCCTTGAAACTCTGCAAGTACTCTTCAAGCACTTGAAGTGTCACGATATCCAGGTCGTTGGTAGGCTCGTCGAGAACCAGGAAGTTTGGATTCTTCATCAGCACTGTACACAGATACAAGCGACGGCGCTCTCCCCCACTCAACTTATACACATAACTGTGCTGCGTCTCGGGAGTAAACAGAAAATGCTGCAAGAACTGCGATGCGGTCAGACGTTTTCCATTTCCCAGTTCGATGACTTCTGCAATATCGGTAATCACATCAATCACCTTCATCTGCTCGTTGAACTGAAGCCCATCCTGAGAATAATATCCGAAGCGAACGGTTTCTCCAATATCCAAGGTACCACTATCCGGTTTTTCCAGTCCCATCAGAATCTTGATGAATGTAGACTTCCCGGTACCGTTATTTCCCACAATACCCATCTTTTCATAGCGTGCAAAGATGTAGGAGAAATCATTCAGAATCTTTAAATCGCCAAAACTCTTGTACAGATGATCGGCTTCGAATATTTTCGAGCCAATATATGATGCTTTTACATCCAGCTTTACATTAGAATCGTACGTACGCTGTTTAGCCACCTTTTCCAGTTCGTAAAAGGCTTCTTCACGATAACGGGCCTTATGCCCACGTGCCTGCGGCATACGGCGCATCCACTCCAGTTCCGTACGATACAGATTATTGGCCCGTGCAATCTCGGCATTGGTAGCCTCGATACGCTCCTGACGCTTTTCCAGATAATAACTGTAATTTCCTTTATAGGAATAAATCTGTTTGTTGTCTATCTCAATAATTTCGGAACATACGCGGTCGAGGAAATAACGGTCGTGTGTCACCATCAGCAAACTCAGTGTACCACGGTTCAGATACTCTTCCAGCCACTCCGTCATATCAAGGTCCAGATGGTTGGTTGGCTCATCCAGAATCAGCAAATCCGGTTCGGTAATCAGCACATTGGCCAAAGCCACACGCTTCAGCTGTCCGCCGGAAAGATGCTTGATTTTCTGTCCGAAATCACGAATCTTCAACTGCGAAAGAATCTGTTTGGCACGACGTTCATAATCCCAAGCCTTTTCGTGCTCCATCCGTCCCAGCAAATCTTCCAGTCCCGGATTGCCCGGCGTTTCCATGCAGCGTTCGTACTCCTTTATCAGTTCCACCGTACTGTTTCCATGATAAAAGCAAGCCTCGAGCACTGTCAAATCCTCAGGATAGTTCGGGCTTTGTTCCAGATAGCCTACACGCAAATCGCGGCGGAAGGTAATTTTTCCTTCGTCGTATCCTTCTTTTCCCGACAGTATATTCAATAATGTAGTCTTTCCGCTTCCGTTTTTTGCAATCAGCCCGATGCGCTGTCCCTGCGCTATGCCAAAGGAAATCTGATGAAACAAAACCAAGTCGCCGAAAGACTTTGTCAAGTCTTCTACTTGTAAATAAGGAACCATAATTCAATATTATATCATTACAATACCGATTCTACCTCTTCTTTGATGCGGGCATACTCTGCACGAAGATTACATTCCTCTCCGTTCTTCACCTTATTCCATATCAGAGCAGAAGGGTCTACCATCACCTGAGTATCGGCAAAGCGCAAGGCCGGATATTCTTTGGCACCATCTACAACGGTTACCCAGTCCATGCCATCCATTTCATTAATCAGTATGGCTCCAAATGCTACGCCCAGGCTTTCCCATGCCTGACGCTGGTTTTTGTTGAAGCGTCCGCTATCCATCACTTTCTGGATGCTGTCTACATCGGCTTCTACCGAAGTAAAATCTTTCGACAGCTGCTTCTTGATGGTGCTTACAGCCCATTCGTAAGCTTCGTTTATCTCGTTGATTTCCAACACGCGCACCGGAATTACTTCCTTAGCGGGTTTCTCTCCGGCTGTACGTACATGAAGTGTACGGATTATCTCCTCTGCCGGCTTCGGACTGTCTCCCTTTGCTACTGTAAAAGAGCACTCTATTGAAATTTCTCCTTTACCGGTCACCCAAATGTGTGAAGTATACCATGCTCCTTCCTCCTGAAAGCTTTCTATCAGATAAGCACAGTCCCAACTTCCTACAGTCACTCGCTTTGCACCTGCATTTTGTGCCATTTCATATTCAATGCACTCTTTGGCATAATTACGGCTTTCTCCCCGGTAAGCAGAGATACGGAAATTTCCCGTCCACTTATCCGGATTGTAGAACAAAAAACTATCTTCGGTATCTTCAAACTCACGCCAATCTGCGGGGTACTCCAATGAGAACCAAGAACCGGGAGCAATATATTTCATCATACTTATCGATTAAAGTTTTACCAGTTTTTATTGAAGAGAATCTGTATGCAGCATATAAAGACTGCCTTATTTTACAGGAAGGATTTCAATCCAGTAATCGTCCGGGTCGTTGATAAAATAAAGACCCATCTTTTCGTTTTCGAAGCATACGCATCCCATTTCTTTGTGGAATTTACGTACTTCATCATAATCTCCTTCTACACGGAGACACAAGTGGCTTTCGTTTTCTCCCAACTCATATGCTTCAGTGTGATCGCGCAACCAGGTCAGTTCCAACAGGAAATTAGAATGGTCGTCTGCCAGATAAACCAGAATAAACGAACCGTCGGATGCTTCCTTACGGTGTGACTCATGCAGCCCCAATGCAGTCTGATAAAACTGGATACTTTTATCCAAGTTTGTCACATTAATATTAAAATGGTCGAATCGTCCTTTTACTTTCATATTCTTATCTTATTTTTGAAATTAGTCAATATGTTCTTGCTGCCCTCTCCGATAAAGCCTGATCATTGCTGTTCCATTCGCTTCGGCTACAGGTGCAAAGGCCGTTGCAGCCTCATAAGCTTCATCGAAGTGCATCGGTACAAAGATAGAAGTTTTTATCTGTTCCACAAACTGACGCGGTCCCCGCATATATTCCCTGCCCAGACGGGGATCGACCGGAAACATAGCGACGTCCACTTCTGTTGTATAGCGACGGATATACTCCAGCTCGTGCAGATAGTTTTTCTCGTAACCTTTCCATTCCGCCTCGGTACTTTCGTCCATCCAGTGCCAGTTGTTCAAATCGCCTGCATGAAACACTTTCTTCCCTTCTGCTTCAATCAGAAAAGATACGCCTACATCGGTCGAACCACACGCCTGCACATGTATCGTTTCGTCGTGATACTCATCGCCTTTTTTAAGCCATATCGCATCATCGGCTGCCGCACGTCTTCTGCGCAAAATATCTTTGGAGAAAATATATACAATATCCGGACGAGTTTCACGCCACTTTAAAACTTCCTTATTGAAATGGTCGGCATGAAAATGGCTGGACAATACATAAAAGCGTCCGGGACGGTGAAGCAGTTCTCTGTGAAGAATACCTTCCGTAGCACCGTCGGAATCTTCAAAATAATCGAGTACTACAGTAAAGTTTTCTCCCAGCAAGGCAAATCCGCTATGATATAAATAAATCAGTTCCATATATTCGATTTGATACAAAGTTACAAAAACAAGAAAAAAACTCAAAGAAAAAAGTATATCTCCCGAACTTCTTTATCTGACAAAATGTAAACGAATATACCTTTTCATTTTTACTGAAAGTACTTTTACAAAATGTCAAATCAGAGGCTTCTACACGGCCATATTTGGAGTCTGATACGGAAGCGAACAAAAAGAAGAGTGTTTTTTAATGATACAGAAAATACATAAAGAAAGGGGAACAGACTTATTTGCAGCATATACTACTCCGTTTCTCCTCCACATATTTATATTGACACAGAAAGCGTTGTTTTCATGCCGTTTTAACAAAGAAAAATTCATCTCGTTTTCTATTGAAAAACCAGAAGAATTAGTTAATATATGTATATAAAAACAATAAACTATAAAAAGAAAAGAGCTTTATGAAAAAGGAACTTACGCGACTGGTCACAAAAGCTTGCGTGACTAGTCGCGTAAGCCCACAATACCTGTATCATTTGCCTCCGATACCCGTTGTATTTTCTTATTTGAACAGTCAAAACCATGCCATACAACATATAATAGAGACGATTTTCACCATCAGAAGAAGCTTTTTTCCTTCGTGAACGAAGGTTTCTTCCCCAAATGCAGTCAGCCAAACAAGCCATTATCCAACATTCAGACAGATATCTGCCCGTTTCATAAACAATCTGTCAACGGGCCATTTTACACAGTATACGCCATCCCCAAAGCATAAAAAAGGCAGGAAGTCACTCTTCCTGCCCTTATTTTTTTCTATCAAAAATACGATGTATGTATGCCTTTAAATTATTTTACAGCAATACATTCAATTTCTACCAATGCATTTTTCGGCAATGCCTTTACAGCAACTGCAGAACGTGCAGGAAAATCTCCATCGAAATATTTAGCATATACAGCATTCATTTCAGCGAACAAAGACATATCTGCCAGGAAAACAGTAGTTTTCACAATATTTGCAGTAGTCAGTCCGGCAGCAGCCAATATATTTTTGATGTTTTCGAAAGACTGTGTAGTCTGTTCAGTAACCCCACCCGGAGCGAATTCTCCTGTAGCCGGATCAACTGGGAGCTGACCTGAAACAAAAACCATTCCATTTGCTTCGATAGCCTGGCTATATGGACCAATAGCAGCAGGAGCTTTCTCTGTAAAAATAACCTTTTTCATACTCTGATATTTGTTTATTAATAAGATTTCATCGGCTAAATTACGACAATTATCTCAATTATTATCTACCGATACAAAAAAAGTCGTTTTTATTAGCATATATGATAAAAAAACACTACTTTTGTAAATGTGAAGATACAGAAAGGCCTGATAATGTCTTTTTACCATATCTTTTACTTCCAAATAAATCAACGAATAACAATCATTAAAAAAACTCGTAACTACCTCCCCGGTATAATTAAGACAGAACAAAGTTTCTGCCAAAACCATTCGTTATGCCTTGAGGTATTACCTAAATTCATTACACACATATATTATTATGTATAACATCATTCAATTAAACGACAAAGATTTGTCTGAATTGCAAGAAATCGCCAAAGAGTTGGGATTGAAGAAAACCAGTTCTCTCCGCAAGGAAGAATTAGTTTACCGCATTTTGGACGAACAGGCTATTGTCGGTGCTACTCAAAAAGCCGCAGCCAATAAAAACAACGAGGAACGTCAGCCGCGCAAGCGTTCACGCATCAGCGTAAAAAAAGAAGGAGATAAAGTATATACAGCGACAAAAGACAAAGCACAAAAACTGGAAGCAAACACTCCTCCCCTTCCTACTCCGGCTCCCTTGTTCAAAGATGATATTCCTGCTCCAAGCATAACTACTACTTCTACTCCGGAAACAACTCCTGATGCAGCAACTGCCACAACCGAAAAGCCAAAAGCAAAAAGGGGACGCAAACCTGGCAGCAAAAATAAATCGACTCTGGAGAAAGAAGCTGCACAGAAAAAAACAACCGAAATTCCGGTTATGATAAAGGAAGAAGACGAACTTCCTCCTCTGAATCTTTCTGATGGAAATGATTTTATTCCAATAGAAGATCTTCCTTCTGAAAAATTTGAATTACCTTCTGAATTACTTGGCAAATTTGAAGCCACAAAAATGGAAACTCCGGCTCCTGCTCCTCAGGAAAAAGAAAACAAAGAAAAAGAAAATAAACCGGCCGGTAAATTCCAACCTCGCCAACAACGATATAACAACAACCGTAACCTTCCGGCCAACCGTCCACAACAAGGACAGCCACAAGCTGCTGCCCCACAACAGGCACAGGCAACCAACGCTCCTGTTGCTGTAGAACCAGCACCTGCAAAACCGGTAGAAAAGCCTTATGAATTTGATGACGTGCTGAAAGGTACCGGAGTATTGGAAATTATGCCCGACGGATATGGATTCCTCCGTTCCTCGGACTACAACTACCTTTCTTCTCCCGATGATATTTATGTTTCTCAATCACAAATCAAACTGTTCGGTCTGAAAACCGGCGATGTGGTAGAAGGAACAATCCGTCCGCCTAAAGAGGGAGAAAAATACTTCCCGCTGGTAAAGGTATTTACTATTAACGGACTGGATCCGAACCTGGTGCGCGACCGTATCCCGTTCGATCATCTGACTCCGTTGTTCCCTGAAGAAAAATTCAAACTTTGCAAAGGATATAACGACAACTTATCTGCCCGTGTAGTGGATTTGTTCTCTCCTATCGGAAAAGGACAGCGTGCCTTAATCGTAGCGCAGCCTAAAACCGGTAAGACCATCCTGATGAAGGATATTGCCAATGCCATCGCAGCCAATCATCCGGAAGTCTATATGATTATGTTGCTGATTGACGAACGTCCGGAAGAAGTAACCGACATGGCACGCAGCGTCAATGCAGAAGTAATCGCTTCTACTTTCGATGAACCGGCAGAACGTCACGTAAAAATTGCAGGTATCGTACTGGAAAAAGCAAAACGTATGGTGGAATGCGGACACGATGTGGTAATTTTCCTCGACTCTATCACTCGTCTGGCACGTGCATACAATACGGTATCTCCGGCATCGGGTAAAGTACTTTCGGGTGGTGTGGATGCCAATGCACTGCATAAGCCGAAACGTTTCTTCGGAGCAGCTCGTAATATCGAAGGAGGTGGTTCGCTTACCATCATTGCAACTGCCTTGATTGATACCGGTTCGAAGATGGACGAAGTAATCTTTGAAGAGTTCAAGGGTACAGGTAATATGGAACTCCAGCTCGACCGCAACTTGAGCAACAAGCGTATCTTCCCGGCTGTCAACATAATCGCATCAAGCACACGCCGCGACGATCTGCTGCTGGACAAGACTACACTGGACCGTATGTGGATTCTCCGCAAATATTTGTCGGATATGAATCCGATAGAAGCAATGGACTTCGTAAAAGACCGTCTGGAAAAGACAAAAGACAACGAAGAGTTCCTTATGAGCATGAATTCGTAATTATTCAACGATACTATAAAAGCTCTGAAATGATTCAATTGCAGAATCATTTCAGAGCTTTCTTTTTTAATCGCTTTCAGGGAAATAAGTCCCTTACAATGAGATAATGTTCCCATATACTATAAAATTAATAACAGGAGCAGATTCTTCAATTGCAAATTCGCATAAATATGCTAATTTTGTTTCATACTACTAATGAAGACAGACAACTTATATGAACATCGCTAAATATCTCTTATGTAGGGGATAGTACGAAATATTAGTTGTGTACTTTGCATGTTTGCTTGAGTTAAATTACTGAAGTACAGTTAATAGCACATGTGAAACGTGCAAAAAAAAGACAATAAAAATATTAATAAAAACATACATACATCATACATTTATCGCACATTTCTCTATAATACCAAAGGATAAAACAAGTAAAAAGGCCATTTTTGTTATGTCAGAAATAGCAAAAACAGCCTTTTTTTATATCAAAGTTTCTAAATTCACATAATGTGAACTACAACAATACTACAAATACACACTACGTGATAAGTTAAGGTTTGGAATTATCCTGTTGTACCTCATCACTATAACTTAATATTTTATCATGAGCATCATTAAACGTTGTTATTAGGTCGATCATTTTATTTATGGTTTCTTTATAATCTCGTATTAAAAAAAACAGTTCCTTCTCTACAATGAAAGCTCTTTTTGTCTGATTCTTAAGTTCATTAAAACTTATTTTGTTCTGAACAAAATCTTCATATATGTTCGCAAACTTATCTGATAAAGAGTAGTGTTTTAAAAAAGCAACGGCTAAGTCCATACTAACCCATAGATCGTTGTAACTGGAATCTATGTGTTGATTTAATTTTCCCATTTTGCCCACAAGAGTAAATAATAAATTTGTATAACCATTTGCGGATATTAAATTCATTATTTCTTTTTCTGATGGACATCGCTTTAAAAAACTTTCATGTTCAGAATCATTTAATTCATTTGAGGTTATTGGTTCAGATTTTGTATTGATCTCTCCATTAATAAGCCAATCTAGACTAATACCTTCACATTTTGAGAATAATATATCAAAATCAATACTATTTCTAGAATACCAATTGGATATTGTGTTAGGTTTTACCCCCAAAAAACGAGCTAATTCACTGTTATTCTTTAATTTGTAAGCTGTTTTGATTCTTTCCAGAATCAATTCACTTGAAAAATTCTTTCCCATGGTGTGTATTTTTTGTAGTTTAAATGCTTGCTTTTTCCCAAATAGTGTATATATTTGTGCCATATAACAAAACAACAACAAAAATACAACATTATATGACATTATCTAAAGAAGAAAGAAAAAAATTAAGAGAATGTCTTCCAAGAGGAGCACAATCTCAAATAGCAAAGGAGCTAGGTATTTCAAGGCAAAGTATATGCTTATATCTAAAAGGTAAAAGCAATAGTTTGAAAGTTGAAAGAGCTTTAATGAAAATATATCTTGATTTATCGGAAGATTATAAAAGGTTAAAGGAGATATTAAATGAAGAATAATACTATTGAATATATCTCTATACCTCTATTGTTAAAATACGGTATTCGAGAAAAAACTATCGAGATGTGGAGATATAGAAGGATTGTTTCTACAAAAGAAGTAGACAATGAAATATATATCTTATACGACAGTATTCCAAATCCCTCAAAAATAAAGCTTCCAAGTAAAGAGGCAATAACAAAGGAAATAAGGAGAAAGAAAGATAATGAATCTATAGATTTTTTCTATGATATTTTATCTGAAGCCAAAGACAATAATTTTCCACTATACAGGGAAGTTTATGCGAAGTATTTCAATGATGTAAGAGTTATTGAATATTCAAAAAAACATGCTGTGATAGAAGAAATATTGACTATCAGATGTAAATACAATGAAGAAGGCGGTAGATGTCCTTCTAAAGATGTTTGGAAAGCCTACTGTAAGATTTATCCTGACGACTATGTATATGAGTATTTCTTATCAATATTAAAAAAGGCAGAAAATGAAGGTATTGAAAGAGTTTTGGTTAAACAAAATGTTCCTGCTAAAATAAAATTTGATGTCAGATATACAAAGATGATTATTGATTGCCTTTCGTCAAAAAAGAAATATAATCAACCTCAGATCTTTGATAAGATATGTAAAGCCTGTGAAAAAAAAGGGTGGGAAAAACCGTCTTTATCATGGGTAAAACTAAAGATTAAGGAATATAGTATATTAGGTGGCTCACGTGATGGACTGAATTATGAGTTTTATAATAAACGTCCTTATTTGGGTGTGCTTAATGCTCAAAATGCTAATTCACAATGGCAGATAGACGGGTGGAGACTTCCATTTTACATGAAAGGGTTTGAAACTCTTACTTTGTTTTGGGTGATAGATTCATATTCAAAAAGGGTCTTAGGTTCATTTATAGACAGTTCAGAGAATACAGAAACAATTCTTAAGGGGCTTGCAAGTGCAGTAAAAGAAACTGGAGTATTACCTTTTGAAATAGTTTCGGACAATCATTCATTTAACCAGACGAAGGAAGCACAAGATTTCAAAGAAAGGTTATCCAAGATTGGTGTAACATGGACTGTATCAATGAATCCGAGAAGAAAGTCTAACGTGGAACGTAGTTTCAGGACATTTGGAGATGATTTTTGCAAGAACGAATACGGATATATAGGGCAGGGCATAAAAACCCGTATGAAGAATGGAAAACCGTCTCAAGAGTACATAGATAAAGCAGTCAAGAATCCTCTTACAAGAGAACAAATTGTACTTATAGCTGGAAGATGTATCGAAGAATACAACAACAAAATAGGATCTGACGGAAAAAGCCCGAATATGAGGTATGAGGAAGCGGTTAATGATGAAAGCAGGAAAAAGAAGTCATTTGCTGTGTCAGATTTGGATGTTCTTTCGTTGTTCATTAGACGTTCAGAAGCTATTGCAAGACGTGGCCAGATAACGATTGAAAGAGGAGGTATGAAGTATGAATATGTTATGAATGCTAAACAATATGTCAAATATAATAATAAAAGGTTTGGTATAAGGTATGCTTCATTTGATCAAATATACATTTATGACATAGACACTGATAAATGCCTGGATTGTCTGCAAAGAAAGAAATATGCTCATGGTGCACTTGCTGACCAGACAGAGGATGATATAAAGTTGATAAACAAACATTCAGGAAGACTAAGGGGTATAGAAAATGCTATAAAGAAGGAACAGGAAAAAATATACAAAGAGGCTGTTTCAATAGATCCAGACGCTGCATATATCATGAACCCTTTACTAACTCCGAAAGCTGATTTTGAGGAGTACAAACGTAATGGAAACCTTATGAGGTTTGCAGATCGTCACGGAATAAGACCTGAAGATGTGCCTGAAATAAATGTGGAATGCGAAAAAGAGACTAAAGAACCAGAATACAGGAAAAGAAGAAAGGCCGAAAGCCCTTTCCATTGTGAAAAAAGAATGGCTATCGACCTAAGCTCATTGGATGAGCGATAATTCCCTGTATTCACATACAAAGAATCAATAAAAACCGAAACAAAATTATGAAAAAGATTGAGATTAAACAAGTTATCAATGATTATTGCGAAGAAAAAGGCCTAAGTAAGGCTGCATTTGCCATAAAATGTGGTGTCAGTGAGGCCACTTTATCAGCAATAGAAAATGAAAAATGGCAGAATCTGTCTGAGGAGATCATACAGAAGATAATGAGTTTTATAAATCAGGGTATGGTTGAAACATTGTACCAGAGTTATGATTTCATTGATACGTTCAAAGCCTGTGACAAGGCACGAAAATACCGTCTGATGATTGGTATTACTGCTGATACAGGTATGGGTAAAACAACTGCATTACGCACCTATGCACGTCAAAAAAACGTGTATTATATTTCTTACGACAAGACAATGAAAGCCACTCAGTTTTTTGTTGAACTTCTGAAAGAACTTTCAGTGTCCTTCAGTGGATCTTTGAATGAAATGATGAACCGTGCTGCTGATGAACTTAACAGGAAAAAAAGCCCGGTTCTTATTATTGATGAATGTGGAAAGCTCACACATTCCATGATATTGTATTTACAGGTGTTGAGAGATAAAACCCTTTCTAACTGTGGTATTATACTTGCTGGAATGCCTTATTTCAAGTCAAACCTACAGAAGTTTGCAATAAGGGAAAAAGAAGGTTATGCAGAGTTTTTAAGACGAATAAACGTGTGGCATACCTATATAGGACTTCAAGCCAAAGAGATTGAAGAGATATGCAGTTTAAACGGTATTGCTGACAAGGAGAAGATAAGAGAACTTAAACGAAACAAACGTTTTGGAGACCTGATGAATGAAATATATCTGTATAAAATAATGGAGGGTGAACTATGATTGAAAACCATTCTTTAAACGCAAATATTATGGGTAGTGAACGTATAATAAACGCTGAATTAGCGGTTGCTGAAGCCGTGAATAATATAAATTTCAATGATATTGAATCTATGATGAATGGCTGCAATGGTGCAGTAGTAATAATGGGTATAAACCGTTTCAGTCACAAACTTTCAAAAATGGTATTTGCTTACAATACAGAAGATACATGTTTTGAAGATGTTGTTGCGAATGCGAACAGGCTTGTAAAGTGTTCAAACTTTGCTGTATCACGTGCTTTTATATACTCTATTGATAATTCAAAAAAAGTAAAGCACTTACATCATATAATTTATAGGACTAATATTCTTCATGAATTGTCTGATATTCATATTCAAGGTAATAAAACATATAAATACAATGCTGTATGAATGAATACTCGCTGACGAATGCTCAAATAAGAAAGATTCAAACCTTATTTTCAAAATTAGGTTTCTCTAGTGATGATAAGAAAAATATAATACGCCATTTGACGTTAAATAGAGCCTCTAGCACGAAAGATTTACGCAAAGATGAAGCGAAGTACCTGATAAACTATTTAGAAGGGAATAACGAAGTAAAACAGGCTTATTACGACAAGTGTCTGAAAGAAGTTAAGTCTATATATAAATTATCCTATGATATTGGAATGTGTTATGGTGATACATACGAAGACAAAATGATGAATATCGCTGTAATAAATAAGTTTTGTCGTGAACGTGGTACAGTGAAGAAGAATATAAAAGAAATGGATTTGAAAGAGCTGAGAAAAACAAAAAAACAGTTTGAGGCAATGTTACAAAATAACACAAAATCAGCTGTAAATAAAACAACAAATAAAATATTAAACGAAACAGTGAAATGAAAAATCAAAATGAACAAAACAAAAACTACCCTTATAAGGTAGATGGTGAAAACGGAAAAATATCTGTTTTCCTATATGGTGAAATTGGAGAAGGAAGAAAGGCAGATCCACTGTCTGTAGTAAGTGCAATAATGGAACTTAGAACAGGAGAAGAAGCGGAACTTCACATCAATTCAAATGGCGGTGATGTATTTGGCGGCATTTCCATTTATAATGCGTTAAAAAACACTCCTGCAAATATTTCAATTTACATTGATGGGGTAGCTGCAAGTATGGCGGGAGTTATTGCATTATGTGGAAAGCCTTTGTACATGGGAAAGTATTCACGTCTTATGTTGCATCGTGTTTCTGGCGGAGCTTATGGCAATGCGCAAGAATTAAGTGAAGTCATTACGCAAATGAAAGCTATTGAAGATGATTTATCTTCAATATTGGCTCAAAAGTGTAAAATGACACCTGAAGAAGTCAAAAACAGATTCTTTAACGGTAAAGATCATTGGCTAACAGCTAAGGAAGCCTCAGATTTAGGCTTTGTAGATGGTATTATAACAGGAGAACCAATTGTGACAAAAGAAGATACTCCAGAGGGCGTTTATAATGCTGTTATCAGTCGATTTGAGGCACGTTTCAGCATATTTCAACCTGAAGATCTTTACACACGTATAAGCAAACTTCCGGCTTTTAAGGATATGGATGAGGACACGGTTTTTGAATGTATAAAAAAGGTCAAGCCTCAAACATTGAAAAATATGCTTGATAATGCTTTGGCAAAGGGTATAATAAACAAACAGGAAAAAGAAGAAATGTCTGTAGCATACAAAAACAATTTATTATTGCTTCAAAAGACATTAGAAAGCCGCGAGCAAAGATTTAATAATACGTTTGAAACGAAGTATTACAATATACTTAAAGAGTCAAATAATCACATTCTTTTAGCTGATAAGGAATTTGTGAACGGTGAACTAAAACAAATGGCTAAAACTAATTTTGAGGCATTTGAAAGATTAATGAAAGGAATAAAAAAACCGCTTCGGGTATGTGATTTCATTTGTGAAGATACATCTGTAAATGATAAGGATAGAAAGAACTGGACATTGGAAGATTACAGGAAAAAAGCACCAAATGAGCTAAGAAAAAATCCAGAACTTTATAATAGACTTTTGGGTAGTGAGAAATAAACATATTAACAACAATTTAAAAACAAAAAATTTATGGCAACTTTAAACAAAGAAGTTTGGGTAAACCAGATAAAGGAAAACTTTTACCCTGAGACATCATTTCTAAACTATGTACGTGACTTTTCTGGGCTTGTTGAAAACAATGCAATCAACATGGCAGAGGCTGGAGTAGATCCTAAGGTTTTAATCAATAATACAACTTATCCAATAAAGGTTGTATCACGTGTAGATAAGCCTATTCGTATCGAACTTGATACTTTTGAAACTGAAAATACGCTTGTAAGAAGACCTGAAGCTATAGAATACAGCTATGATCAGTTGGAATCTGTTCTGATGGGACATCGCAATACATTGCGTGCAAAGACAGCTTCAAAGGCTGCTCATGCTTATGCACCACAGGAAAATACAGATTATACACCTGTTATCGGCACAACGGGTGATGTTGTTTCAGGAAGAAAGCGTTTGTCTATAGAGGACATTCTTAACTTAAAAGAACGTTTTGATGATTTCGATCTACCGCAGGAAAATCGTTACTTGGTATTGAATCCCAAACACCTTTCAGACCTTATTTTATTTGATGTAAAGGCCTTCAAAAATATTCTTGACATTGTAAACGGTGTTCCTCAACGCTTTGCTGGTTTTAACATCCTACAGACAACTGCAACACCAATTTATAATGCTACGACAATGGAAAAAGTTGCTTTTGATGCAGAAGCTGCACCAGATACAGACACATTCTGTTCTTTTGCTTTCCATGCTGATGAAGTAATGAAGGCTGACGGTGATTTGCACTTGTATGCACGTTATGACGATCCTGAAGAACGTGGTACTATAGTCGGCTTTGACAAGCGATTTATAGCTTATACTATAAGAAATAAGGGTATCGGAGCGATTGTTAGTGCAAAAGGATAAAAACAGCCTTAAAATAAAAATACAGTCCTGTTCTATTACATTAGAATAGGACTGTATTTTTTTTATAACTTTGTCGTATGGCACGTGATAAAGAACTAACAGAAAGAAGAAACAAAGCTATCTGCAAGCGTTATAAATATCTTACAGAAGTAAAGCATTTGCGCTTTGATTATGTAGTAGAAAAACTATCTACTCAAGAGTTTTTTTTATCTGAATACAGGATAATGGCAATTATTAGGAAAGCCGTTAAAAACGGTGATTTGTAGTATATAATGTATTTAATTAAGATTTACATTATCTTTTTATATCGCTTTTCATTAAGAAAGCTATTAACTTTTTAGGCGGTTTTGCGATTGTCTTTTACACTTATGCACATGCTGCATAGGTTTGTCTTGCATCCATACAGCTCCGGCACAAAACACCGAAGAACTGTATAGGAAAGCAACAGAAACACAACAGGCAGAGACATGGAACAAGTTGGCCGAATATCTTTATACGGCACGTAAAAACCCCACATTATTGCGTACTGCAACCGAACATGCCAAAAAGCTGGCACAAAAGAACAGGGACTCTATAGAATGGGGGAAAGCTGTAATATACGGTTCTGATTTATTTTACCAGAAAGGAGAATTTCAATCCTATCAGGACGAAAACAGAAGAGCCTTAAAACTACTTCGGAATACTCACGAATACGGTTTGCAAGAAGTTGCCCTGAATAATATTGCAACTTCTTTCGGCGAGCAGGATCAAATTGATTCACTGATTTACTACACACGGAAGGCAATGTTCCTGAACCGTCTCCACAAAGGGAGTAGAGGAAAATGGGGAGAAGAATGTCAGAATATGGCATATGCATACAGTGTATATGGAATAGCCGACTCCGCCTATCATTATACAAAGGAAACAATAGAAGCCTCAATCGAAGCCAAAGATACATTACGCCTGCTCGATGCTTATAGCCAGATGGCGGTATTTTATATCAAGAAGAAACAATATCCCGATGCTCTGAATTATTTTACCAAAGCTTTGGATATCTACGAACTGGTAGAGAATAAACACAACCGTCTTTATGTATATACGAATCTGGCCGCCATGTATCATAAATGGGGAAAGAAAACGGCTGCCATTAAATTTGCAAGACATGCACTGAAAGATGCGGAAGGTACAGCCGAGAAAGCGACCTATGGCAAACTGCTCTGCAATTTGGGACTTTATCTGCATGCGGCCGGAATGTTCAGGGAATCGGCTGATACATTAAGAATGGCTCTTCCACTTGTCAGCGAATCGTTCCATTATCAAGGTAGTCTTTGCCAGACTTTAGCAAGCGATTATGATATGTTGGGTATGCCCGACTCTTGTGAATATTACCTGAACAAAGTAGATAGTCTGGCAGAAACTCACCAGTTTGTACGGGGAGAATTGTTTTATGCGTCTAAAGTTGCCCTGCTGATGCATAGAAAAAATTACAAGGAAGCAGCTTTTTATGCCCAACGCTTTGTAAAACTGGACGAGCAAAAGGAATTGACAGAAAGTTCTCCTTACATATACAACATGATATCGCTGGCACTGGAAAAAGGTACAGAAGATTATCAGACTGCACTGAAATACAAGAAGAAAGCTGCCAGCATGCAGGACTCTTTGTACCAGGAGAAGGCAAACATACAGATGAACGAATTCTATGCACGCTACCAGACTACTGAAAAAGAACTGGAAATAGCCTCAATGAGACTGGCCAAACAAAAATGGATACTGGCTATAGTAGGAAGTGCATTGATGATTATTATACTGTGTATGATTACTCTCTACCAGCACATGAAACGAATCCGGAAAGAAAAGGAAGCGGCAGATCTGCATATCCGTATCCAACAGAAAGAACAGGAACTGGAGAAAACGGAAAAAGAAATGCACTCGCATGTGATTGACTCTTATTTTAAAGGAATTGAAGCGGAACGGGAACGACTGGCTAAAGAACTGCATAACAATGTGGCCAATGAACTGTTGGGAATAAGTATGCTTATGAAACTACAGCCAGACAAAAGCGAAGAGGCAATACAACAATTACAGAAACTGCAAAAAGAAGTACGAACCATTTCGCACGACTTGATGCCTCCCATATTCAGACAAGTTACACTGACAGAAATTTTAAAAGCGCACATCTACAACCTCAACGTAAGAGGAAACTGTAATTTCGAACTAATACTGACGAATGAACAGGAGCTAAATAAAGTCACGGAAAAAATATCACTTGTAGTTTACAGAATGGTACAGGAGCTTTCCGGAAACATCATTAAATATGCATCGGCTTCTGCAGCTACGATTGAGATAGAAGCAGGCCAAACGCACATAAAATTGAAGATAAGTGACAATGGTAAAGGGTTCGATCCGCAGAAAAAGAGAAAAGGAGTAGGACTTCAATTGGTCAAAAAACGAATCGATGAACTGAAAGGAACTTTCCTCTTAGATACTGCAACAGGAGAAGGATGCAGAATCACAATCACATTTCCTTTATAAAAAGAATCCGGATTCCAGTTTGTTTCAAACCGTGGAATCCGGATTCTTTCATAAAACAGCTTTAAGTATTTCTTAATAAGAATGGTCGTCTTCTTTCAATTCTTCGGAAGTAATCGGTTTCCTATCGATGGCACGCCATGCATATACGATATATGCAAGGACAAAAGGAACGAGAATAGAAACATAGGCCATCACACGCAAAGTAAACTGACTGGAACAGCTGTTTGCCAATGTCAACGAGCTCTGCATATCGGCTGTAGAAGGATAATAAGCCGTATTGTTATATCCTACAACCAGCAATAAGGCAAGTACTGTAAATACGGTGCCTATTCCTGCAGCCCAAATTCCCTTGGTATACGAAGTACAGAAAATGCTTTTCACCAGGCCATACAAGACTCCTGCAACTCCCAGTAAAAACAGAACAAGCAGATAAGGCATAGCCAGCAAATTATGGAAATATTTGAAAGGTTCCATCACTATCTCCTGCGTTTCTGGATTTACAGCAAAACCATCTTTAAGCAAAGTGCGTATTACAAAAGCAAGGAAAAAGAAGAGAAAAGGAACAGCATCGGTTATGAGTTGACGACGGCAACGGGCAATCAATGCCTCACAGCGAATATTATTGATAAAATAGAGATTTCCTAACAGACGGGCAAGGAAGAAAACAGCAAATCCCAGCACAATATTCCACGGATCGGTAAAAGCATCCAGACCATGCCATCCATTCGCCCAACGGCTAATTACCGGCATCATCTCATCAGTCATATTTCCTTTATCGATAATAAAATTAGAGCCGTTGAAGAAAGTAGCAACTGCAGCTCCCAGCAATATTGGTCCTACAATACCATTGATAACTAAAAAATACTGATAAGTCCGTTTGCCTAAGAGGTTGCCTAACTTTGACTGGAATTCATAAGATACTGCCTGTAATACAAAACTAAAAAGGATAATCATCCACAACCAATAGGCCCCTCCGAAACTTGTACTATAGAACAATGGGAAAGAAGCAAAAAAAGCTCCTCCAAAAGTAACCAGTGTAGTAAATGTAAACTCCCATTTACGACCGGTAGAATTAATCATCAGTGTACGTTCTTCTTCCGTATGAGCTAAACGGAACAGCAGAGAATTACCTCCCTGAACAAATAATAAAAATACCAGCAACGCACCCAGCAGGGACACTAAAAACCACCAGTAATGCTGTAGAAAAATATAAGTTGAATCCATAATCTTATATCAAATAATAAATAAACAATGATGAATTTATGCTTCCTCAGGTCCTTTTTTTATTGCTTTCAGCATGATATTTATTTCGGCAATAAGCAGAACCGTAAACATCACAAGGAAAATAAAGAATGTAGTCTGCACCGAACCTGTTTCCAGTTTTGATATAGCGGCATTTACCGGAAGCATATCCTGAATAGCCCATGGTTGACGGCCTACTTCTGCTACAATCCATCCTGCCTGACTGGCCAAATAAGCAAACGGAAGGCTCCAAAGAGAAATCCAGTGCAACCATCTTAACTGAGACAGTTTATGTTTCCATGCAACAATCAGAATCAAAGCAAACAGGCCTATAAAATAGACTCCAAAGCCTACCATCACTCTAAAAGACCAGAATGACAGCCACACATTTGGAACCAGTGTATTCGGATCTTTAATATATCCATAGCCAAAATATTTCATGTTTTTATCCAGGACCTTACGGGCTTCCTGCATTTGAGCATTATCTCCCTCCTGTTTGGCCTTCCGATAATTGCCTAATGCCGTAATAGCCTTTTGCCCACGCTTAATTTTTTCCTCTACAGACAGCGCTTTCTCTCCATTGGGTTGTGTATATCCTCCTTGCAACAAATCATTGATACCGGGAACAAAACCATCTGTATCATGAGTAGCAAGTAAAGACAACATACCGGGAATTTTAAGACTTCCTACAACAGTAAGCGGTTCGTGTGAACCACCCTCATATAATCCCTCCATTGCAGCCAGTTTCATCGGTTGCAACTGAGCTACCTGATAAGCCGATTTATCGCCAGTAAAGGCTGTAACAAGTGATGCAAACAGACCTACTCCTGCTGCTATCTTAATACTTGCCAAAGCAAACTCTTTCTCTCTCTTACGCAATAAGAACCAAGCACTGACAGCAATCACGAAAACTGCTCCTACCATCCAACTGCTCAATACAGTATGCAAAAACTTCATTACCGCTACCGGTGAAAAGGCTACAGCTGCAAAATCCACCATTTCATTACGTACGGTTTCAGGATTGAACTCCATCCCTACCGGATACTGCATCCACGAATTGGCTACCAAAATCCACCAGGCAGAAAAAGTCGCTCCTATACCTGTCAGCCAAGTAGAAGCCAAATGAAAACGTTTACTTACTTTATTCCATCCGAAGAACATGACGGCAATAAAAGTAGCCTCCATAAAAAAGGCTACAATACCTTCAATGGCCAAGGGAGCTCCAAATATATCTCCTACAAACCAGGAATAATTACTCCAGTTGGTACCAAACTGAAACTCCAGAATGAGTCCTGTAGCCACACCAATAGCAAAATTAATACCAAACAGTTTCATCCAAAATTTTGCAGTTCGCTTCCAAAATTCATTATCGGTAATGAAATACAATGTTTCCATAATACCCATTATCACTGCTAATCCCAATGTAAGTGGCACAAACAACCAATGATACATTGCTGTCAAAGCAAACTGGGCTCTCGACCAGTCAATCATCGAGGTATCAATACTTTCTAACATAAATTTATTTATTAAGGTTAATAATCTATTGCACGTTCTATCAATTCAGTTCCTACATAGTTTTGCTTTTCTTTTTCGGTCTTTCCTCCCAGAAAAGAGGGAAAGAAAAACAATTTAAGGACAAAGAACATTATAAAAAGTTTTATGAGGATAATCATCCACAATGTCTTGCCCAATGTCATCTGGGAAAAACCATCTCTATAAAACTTCCAGATATTAATTATATTCTTTTTAATCATATTCTATTTTTACAATTATTACAAAGTAAAGTCTTTTATCGATAAAAAACAAAGATTCATCCTCGTAAATTGCCCGAGAAGCTACTTTATTTTTATGTAAAAATTGCAGTTTCTACCTTTGTATCAGTAAAAATAAACGACAGTCCTTTCCATGATAGCAATATACAGATGATAGGACAAAAAAGAATTTATACAAAACATGTATAAACAACAGATGCAAATAAATAAAGTAATGAAACAAAAAACTTTCTTTTTAGTCTGGCTCTTCTCTGCCGCTACGCCCCTTTTTGCTCAAGAGCAAAAAACATGGACACTAAACGACTGCTTGGAATATGCACTTGAAAAAAATATCCAATTGCAGCAGAATATACTGACGATGCAGGAAACTGAGATTGATGTAAAGAAAGCAAAAGCTGAACTCTTTCCCAGCCTTTCATTTACCACTGGTCATAATCTGATCAACCGGCCGTATCAAGAAAACAGCAACACGGTAAGTGGAACAGAAATCATCAGTAGTGACAACAAAAATACATATAACGGTAATTATAGCTTAAACGCACAATGGACTTTGTGGAATGGCGGTAAGCGATTGAATAACATCAAACAACAAAAGACCAATTTGAAAATAGCAGAACTGAGCATCGCCGAAACAGAGAATATGCTGCAAGAAGAGATTGCCAAACTGTTTATTCAGATTCTTTATGCCGATGAATCCGTAGCCATTAACAAAAACACATTGGAAGTAAGCGAAGCTACTTATGCCCGCGGAAAAGAGCTTTTTACGGAAGGTAGTATTTCAAAAGCTGATTTAGCCCAACTGGAGGCTCAAATAAGCAACGACAAATATCAAGTTGTTTATGCCGAAAGTTCCTTACGTAACTACAAGCTACAATTGAAACAGTTGTTGGAACTGGAAGGAACAGAGGAGATGAATTTGGCTTTACCCAAAGTAAATGAAGAACAAGTCGTCCGCCTCCTTCCGGCTCAAGAAGACGTATATCAGACAGCCTTAAGCACACGTCCGGAAATCCAAAGCAGCAAATACAGCATTGAAAATGCCAAACTGAATATTGCCAGTGCTAAATCCGGATACATGCCTACCATCAGTTTGTCGGCTTCGACCTCCAGTACAACCAATAGTGCCAGTACCAATAACTGGGCACAACAAATGAAGTACGGATGGAACAACATGATAGGAATCAATTTGAGTATTCCCATTTTCGACAACCGACAAAATAAAAGTAATTTACAAAAGGCACGTATACAATATAGCAACAGTCAGCTGGAGTTGACAAACAAACAAAAAGAATTGTACAGCACAATCCAGAGTCTTTGGCTGGATGCACTCAACGCACAACAGCAATACCTTGCAGCAAATGACAAACTGAAGAGTTGTACGACAAGTTTCGACATGGTCAACGAACAGTTTACCCTGGGAATGAAAAATACGGTAGAATTGCTTACAGAAAAGAATAATTTGCTTAGTGCACAGCAACAACAGGTACAAGCCAAATACATGGCCATACTAAATCGTACATTGCTGAACTTTTATGCGGGACAAAAAATTGAATTATAAGAAAACGGTCATATGAAAAATAAAAAAATTATTATTACTACAGTTGCCGGAGTCGTTGTAATTGGAGGTTTCTGGCTTTTCAGTGGTTCAAAAGCACAGACTAAAATTGAGTTTGCTACCCAACAGGTACAAAGACAAAACATCAGTAATTCAATTACGGCAACAGGAACCATAGAACCTGTAACAGAGGTCGAAGTGGGAACTCAGGTATCGGGTATCATAGACAAAATCTATGTCGACTATAACTCGGTAGTGAAGGAAGGAGAAGTAATCGCCGAAATGGATAAGGTCACTTTATTAAGTGACTTACAATCTGCTCAGGCCACTTACGATGGAGCAAAAGCCGAATACGATTATCAGAAGAAGCTATACGAACGAAACGAAAAATTACATCAAAAACAATTGATAAGTGATACAGACTACGAACAATCTGTATATAACTATCAACGGACACGCAGTACATACGAACAAACAAAGGCTGCTTTGGCTAAGGCAGAACGAAACCTTTCGTACGCTACCATTACCTCCCCTATCAATGGAATTGTAACCAGTAAAGATGTAGAAGAAGGACAGACCGTAGCTTCAGGCTTCGAGACTCCGACACTATTTAACATCGCAGCAGACTTAACTAAAATGCAAGTTGTAGCCGATGTAGACGAGGCAGATATTGCAGGAGTAAAAGACAGTGCACGAGTTACCTTCACAGTAGATGCTTATCCTGATGACGTATTTGAAGGAAAGGTAGCTCAGATCCGATTAGGAAGTACAAACAGCAGCAGTACGAGCAGCACAAGCAGCACAAGTGAAACCGTAGTCACTTATGAAGTTGTTATTACTGCCGACAATCCTGATTTGAAACTTAAGCCACGTCTGACAGCCAATGTCACCATCTACACAGACGAACGCAACAATGTACTTTCCGTTCCCAACAAAGCATTACGCTTTGTCCCCAGTAAAGAACTGGCAGGCGGACGTGCCATCCAGAACTGCGAAGGAGAACATAAAGTATGGACATTGGAAAACAATACATTCATTGCACATCCTGTGAAAACCGGACTCTCTGACGGAAGTAATACAGAAATCCTTGGCGGTATTTCGGAAGGAACTCCTGTCATTACAGAAACAATCGTAAAAGGCAGTGAACCGACCCTGGGAGAAAGCAGTCCACAAGGAGAAAGAAGTCCATTTATGCCTGGACCACCGGATAAGGACAAAAAGAAAAAATAATCTGATTATGGATAATAGAAAAGTCATTATCGAACTACAGAATATCAAACGAAACTTTCAGGTAGGAGATGAAACTGTCCATGCCTTGCGAGGAGTTTCATTTACCATACATGAAGGGGAGTTTGTAACGATTATGGGTACCTCTGGATCTGGAAAATCCACCTTGCTGAATACATTAGGATGTCTGGATACGCCCACCAGTGGCGAGTACTTACTCGATGGAGTTTCTGTACGTACCATGGGTAAACCTCAAAGAGCAATACTCCGTAACCGGAAGATTGGATTTGTATTTCAGAATTACAACCTGCTTCCAAAAACAACGGCTGTAGAAAATGTAGAATTGCCTTTAATGTACAACTCTTCTGTAAGTGCAGCAGAACGCCGGCGCAGAGCCATCGAATCATTGATAGCTGTAGGATTGGGCGACCGGTTGGAACACAAGTCCAACCAGATGTCAGGTGGACAAATGCAGCGTGTAGCCATAGCCCGGGCATTGGTCAACAATCCCGCAGTGATTCTGGCTGATGAAGCTACAGGAAACCTCGACACACGTACTTCATTCGAAATATTGGTTCTGTTTCAGAAACTACATGCCGAAGGACGTACAATCATCTTCGTTACCCATAATCCGGAATTGTCACAATACAGTAGCCGAAACATCCGGTTGCGCGACGGTCATGTCATCGAAGATATAGAAAACAAACATATTCTATCGGCTGCTGAAGCATTGGCTGCACTGCCAACCAATGACGAAGATTAAGTGATAGAACCTGATAAAAGAAATAAAAAATGAACGGTACAAACCTTTTAAAAATAGCATTCCGAGCCTTGGCCAACAACAAACTCAGGGCTTTCCTTACCATGCTGGGAATCATCATCGGAGTGGCTTCGGTCATTACCATGCTTGCCATAGGCCAAGGGTCCAAACGAAGCATACAGCAGCAAATCTCAGAAATGGGATCGAATATGATTATGATTCATCCGGGAGCGGAAATGCGTGGAGGTGTTCGCCAAGACCCCTCTTCCATGCAAACTTTAAAGTTGGAAAATTATGAAACATTGGTCAACGAGTCCATGTATCTTTCTGCCATCAGTCCGAATGTTTCTTCATCGGGACAGCTTATAGCAGGAGCCAATAACTATCCTTCTTCTGTCAGTGGTGTAAGTATCGGTTATTTGCAAATACGCCAGCTTAAAATAGAACAAGGAGAGATGTTTACAGAAAACGACATCCGTACCGCAGCCAAAGTCTGTGTTATCGGTAAAACCATTGTCGACAATCTGTTTCCCGATGGTATCGACCCGATTGGTAAAATAATCCGCTGCAACAAGATTCCTCTCCGGGTAATCGGTGTATTGGAATCGAAAGGATACAACTCCATGGGTATGGACCAGGATGATGTAGTACTTGCTCCTTATACCACTGTGATGAAACGACTCTTGGCACAGACTTACCTGAGCGGAATCTTTGCATCGGCTCTGACTGAGGAGATGACCGATGAAGCCGTAGACGAAATAACAAGCATCCTCCGCAGAGAACATAAGCTGAAAGCTACCGACAGTGATGATTTCACCATCCGTACCCAGCAAGAACTCAGTTCAATGCTGAATACAACAACCGACTTGATGACTACACTACTGGCATGCATTGCCGGTATATCATTAATAGTAGGTGGTATCGGTATTATGAATATCATGTATGTATCGGTCACCGAACGTACAAGAGAAATAGGTCTCCGTATGTCTGTAGGAGCAAGAGGTATAGACATCTTGTCGCAATTCCTTATAGAATCCATCCTCATCAGTATCACGGGAGGTATCATAGGAGTACTTCTTGGATGCGGAGCCAGCGCAATCGTAAAAAACGTAGCTCATTGGCCCGTCTTTATCCAGCCTTGGAGTGTGCTGCTTTCTTTCGCAGTCTGCACTTTCACAGGTGTTTTCTTCGGCTGGTATCCTGCCAAAAAAGCAGCCGATCTTGACCCGATAGAGGCTTTGCGCTACGAATAAGATATTTAACGAAACGGGCTTGGGAAAGTCTGTTATAACAACTTTGTTCTTCATAACTTTGGTTTCCTGTCCGGCTGTACGGAACACTCTTTTCCAAGTTTCACACTATTCCGTTCCAAGCAGCCGGACTTTCTCCAAAAAACACGTATCTTTGTTCCTAAAGCTTATTACTCACACATGAAACCTATAAACGAAAGAAAACACCGTCCTCTGGAATTGCTTATCCACATCATCTGCTGGGGCATGTTCTACGTTTTCCCACTTTTTTTAGTACAACGGAATAACGGTTTTATAGACTGGCATGTCTTTATGATCCACTCGATGGTACCGACTTCCCTATTTCTGATTTTTTATATCAACTATTTGGTTCTGATTCCTCAAATCCTTTTTCGGGAACGCACAAAAGAATTTCTTATAATCAACTTTATCATCATTGTAGCGCTCACCTTTATCTTACGATACTGGAACAATCTGCATTTTCCTCCCCCCATGGATATGAGGCGTCCGGCTCCTCCACAATACACATTTTATATGCGTGATATGGCCAGTCTTATCTTTGCAGCCGGATTAAGTGTGGCCATCCGTATGAGTATGCGCTGGAGTGAATCCGAGGCAGCACGGCAAGAAGCAATAAAAAGCCGTACCGAAGCAGAACTGAAAAATCTGCGTAACCAGCTCAATCCTCATTTTCTGCTCAACACATTAAACAATATCTATGCACTTATCTCCTTTGATACAGAAAAAGCACAGCAGGCTGTACAGGAATTAAGTAAATTGTTACGCTATGTACTCTACGACAATCAGCAGATGTATGTACCTCTACATAAGGAAGTAGACTTTATACGCAATTATATCGAACTGATGCGTATCCGGGTATCAACGCTTGTCAATATACAAACGGAGTTTCAGATAAAGCCCAACAGCTCTACCCCTATTGCGCCCTTAATTTTTATTTCACTCATAGAAAATGCATTCAAACACGGCATTTCTCCTACCGAGCCCAGCTTTATTCACATCACACTATCGGAAGACAATGACCACATTTGCTGCATGATACGAAACAGCAACCATCCCAAGGCAGAAACTGATAAAAGCGGATCTGGAATAGGACTTGAACAAGTCAGAAAACGGCTGGAACTAATTTATCCGAATGCTTATGAATGGATTCAGAAATTATCGGATGACAAAAAAGAATATTTATCGGTAATCACTATAAAACTAACACACTAATTTCTCCTTTTTATGACTACATTACGATGTGCAATAGTAGATGACGAACCTCTGGCTTTAGGACTTTTGGAAAGCTATGTAAAGAAAACCTCATTTCTGACTTTAGAAGGAAGTTATTCCAGTGCCATACAAGCCATGAAATATCTTCCCGAAAAACCTGTAGATTTACTCTTCCTCGATATACAGATGCCGGAATTGAACGGACTGGATTTTTCTCACATGGTTCCCCCGACTACCCGCATCGTATTCACTACGGCTTTCGAACAATATGCACTCGACGGATACAGAGTAAATGCATTAGACTATTTACTGAAACCCATCAGTTACACAGACTTTATGCAGGCTGTCAATAAAGCTGTACAATGGTTTGAAATGGCGCAACACAACAATTCTACAGTCCCTAATTCAAAAGATGAAATCAACTTTATTTATGTAAAGAGTGATTATAAACTGGTCCAGATAGAACTGAGCAAGATACTCTATATAGAAGGCTTGAAAGACTATATCAAAATCTATCTGGAAGGAGAAGCACGCCCTATATTGTCTTTAATCAGTATGCGGGCCATAGAAGAAAAACTTCCGTCCAGCCGGTTTATCCGTGTACACCGTTCTTTTATCGTACAAAAACAGAAAATCAAGCTAATCGATAAAGGAAGGATTATTTTCGGAAAAGAATATATTCCTATCTCAGACAGTTATAAGCAGGAGCTTCAAAACTATGTTAACGAACATACTATTTAAATATTTAATAACTAAAGAACACCGTTTGGAAATAAAATTGAAACTTTTTTTACGGTTTTTTTGGTACATTAAAATATATCATCTATATTTGTAAAGTATATTTATGAAAAATGGAAGTTGTGAAACTTCCTCTTTTAAAATAGTTTAGTTAAGTCTAGTTTAGTTTTTGTGTTGTGATACTCCTGTTAATAGTGATTAACGGGAGTATCTTTTTTATATCTGATTATCAGATATTTAGCATACGCCCCGAACTTAATCTATGGTAAATCAGTAACAAAGAAAAAGAAAGAAAAACGTCACTTTTGACGCTATTTCATTCCACTTTCATTCCAGTCGCTTTTTACAAAAATCCCGCATAGGAATACGTGTAGCGGCTTTTTTCTGAAAGTGTTAAAAAAAACATTCCACTTTTCAAGTCAAACTAAAATTTTAAGAGATTATGGCCAATTTTTTTGTTACTATCGTACCAGGACTAAAGTTAAAAAATGGTAATCATACAATACGTATTGCAGTTACCCATTCCGGACAGACACGTTACATTCCAACCAATTTTGTAATAGAAAACGAAAGCGAGTTTAAGAATGGGAAAGTAGTCAAGCGCCCAGACAAGGATGCACTCAACGCAAAGCTGAAAAGACTGCTGAACATGTACGAGGACAGAGCAGAACAAATCCCCTATATAGATGTACTCTCCTGTTCGCAGCTTGTACAGATACTTAAGGGACCGGCAATCGGGGAAAAGCACAGAACATTTGCAGACATTGCAAACGAATACCTCTCGCAGATAGATGAAGAAGAGCGTGCCAAATCACACAAGCTGTACAGGCTTGCCATCAACAAGTATCTCGCCTATGCCGGTGAACAATCACTGATGGAACAGGTAACACCATTACGCATCAACAACTACATCATGTCGCTCCAAAAGAGCAAGCTGTCATCCACCACAATCAACATATACATAACACTGCTGAAAGTAATAATCAACTATGCAAAGAAGATGAGATACGTGAACTTTGAGGTTGATCCATTCATCACGGCAAAAGTTCCATCCGCAAAAAAGAGGGACACCTACATAACAGTCGAGCAGCTGAAAAGAATTCGGGATGCCAAACTTGACAAACACAACATGCATGTCATACGTGACATCTTTATGCTTACCTACTATCTGGCCGGCATGAATCTGGTAGACATGTTGGAGTACAACTTCAAAAATGCCGTAGAGGTCAAATATGTGCGAAAGAAGACAAGGAATACCAAGGAAGGTGATGCGGTAGTGAACTTCTCTATACCCGATGAGGCTAAACCAATCATCGCACGATATATGGATAAGACAACAGGCAAACTGGTATTCGGAAGATACTCAAGCTATGTAAGCTGCTACAATGTCCTGGCTCGTAAGATAAAGAATCTGGCAGAGATTGGAGGTATTGACCATTACTTCACACTATACTCTGCACGAAAGTCCTTCGTTCAGCATGGTTTCAATCTTGGCATACCTCTTTCCACATTGGAATATTGCATCGGACAATCCATGAAGGAAGACAGACCAATCTTCAACTACGTTTCCATAATGAAGGAACATGCTGACAAAGCTATCAGAACAATACTTGATAATATTAAATAATATACCTATATTTGCCATACCATAATGAAGAGCAGAGGCTCCAATTTTTGGTTTGACTTTTAGTGAGGGGGTGGTTCCCCTCACTTTTTTTATACACATACCGAACTAATCAATATGCACATCAGTATCTATATATGTAGCTGATAGATGGGTTGATTAGTGGTGATGACAATCAGCTGCAAAGGCAGGGAGTTATTCCTTGCCTTTTTAATTTTCGTCACACAGCAATATCTCTTCGGGAAGTATAGATAATGACAAGTCTGATAAGTATTCTTGCAGAAAGACTTCAACGGTTTCATAATATTCTTTTTCTAAGAAACTATGTATAGGAAAAGTGAGTAATGTCATACCATACTCAACAACTCGCAAGCGGTCAATACGGCAGATCTGTATAGCAAGTTTCCGTAAGCCTATCAGAAAAGACTCTTCTGATAGAGTTACCTCTACAGATTTTCTTTCAACAATAATTCCGTATAACAACTGACTTACACACTGGTTCGATATTACTCTGCAATGACATGTAACGTCATTGATCTTGTTAAAGATTACTTGTAATGATTCTTCTGTTTTCATATTATGATGTTTTTATCATAATAACGCAAGGCTTAATATTTTTATACCATAAACAGAAAAAAATCAACCCCCTTCCGGATATTACCAGTTGGGGATTGCTTGTAATTAATAATGCAAAAGTCTCTACATCGACAAATATAATGATTTGCCAGAAATTATTATATTTGTACCGGTTCTTTCAAACAAAATTTATCAGAATTGTTTGATAACAAAAGGTAGGGGAATTATCCTCTGCCTTTTGCATTAAATACGAGCTCTTATAAATTTTTGTAGTATATACCCCAGGCAACGAAACACACCCCTGGTTGATTTACAACATATTACATTATTTTTTTATTCTATCTCTTATAGATTCAAGCATATTCAAACTGGCAGTGATAATCTTACGCTCATTTACATTAGAACCAGCAGCAGATATATTCTTCTTATTTCCGGAAATCATTAGATTCAGAAAATTAATCATATCCTCGTCTGATGGACTATCAGTATTAACAATTTTCAGATGACGTTTTACATACAACTCCTCAGCTTTCTTCAATAAAGTACGTATTGCACCATTATCTGGATTCTTACCAGTAATACGCTTAATTTCCAATCTTATACTAACACCATTTTTTTTGTTACCTATCCTTAACGTATCAGTAACAACATCATCTGCATTTGTCACATAATCAATTTTAGCTATAAATGCGTTATCCATATCTGTACAGGATACGAAATCACATTCTCCCAAATTATGGTCCCTTGTGAGATCGAACACAAATAAAGGTATTTCTCTTTTAGCCATTTTCTTGCTCCTCAATCTTAACTCTTACGCCCAAAGCTGAGCAAATTCTTTCCAATACATCTACACTCACATTATATCTACCATTCTCAATCTTGCTGATATTTGCAAAATTGATACCTGAAAGCTCGGCAAGCTGTCTGGTAGTCAAGCCATGCTTTTTGCGAAGCATGGCTATCTGCTGACCTATATTTTCTCTGAGCGTCATATCAATCAATTATTATATTAACCAACATATTATTCACACGTGCTTTGATTTCACTGCCCTTATAAGACTTCAAGATTCTCTCAAACTCAGAAATATTAAATTCTTTACCGGCAACAACAGCAATTTCATCACCAGATAGTTTGTTGACATGTTTTTTACGATATAGCGTATCGGCTATTGAGATATTCTCTACATTCGCATCATAACCTACAGGAGATAATATTTTAACACCATACACCAGGTTCCCATTTCTGACCTCATTGGTAATTTCTGATAGGAACATAATATTACTATTAGAATCAACAAAGTCAAAGGACTTCATATCCTGAGGAAGAGCTTGAAACTTAACAGAATATACAATACCATTCTCTGTATTAACATAAGTCTGTGCAACCCACATCATATTATATTCACCTGCTAATCTGATAAGTTCTTGTGTTGGTGTCGTATCAATAGTTACCACATAATATTTCCTGTTCTTATCAATAGCATATGAAAATACTCTTTCAAATTTAGCATTGATACGATTGGCTGTCAATTTCGAAAATAATTCAAAAGTCTTCATAATATTGTTGCAGAATTTTCCGTGTTGCCCCCACGTCTATTGTTTTTTGATTACACTGCAAAGATAGTGATTATTTTAATATGTTGGTATATACACCAGCAAAAAAATCGTATTATATAGCATATTTAACATAAAAGCCCCCAGCATCACTGCTGAGAGCTATCCACCTTAGCTATTTCGCTAATTCATTAAATGAATACGAAAGTGATTTATGAAGAACTATTTCTTTAGCTTATATACTAACCTACCGAAAAATATTAAGACGATTATTATTACTGCAGCAATAGCCCACCCCCCGAAATCCATCCGGAACTGCTGCCATCTGGTAAGTTCCTTCTCGACAGGATAAGGAACTTTCTCTTTTTTCGTTATCGTTACTTCTTTAGATGGAAGGTATACCGTATCGGGCTGTGTATTCATCTTTGCCAGCAAATTGCCGAGGCTATCAATAGTCAACTGAGCTTGGGCGTTTTTGCTGTTAGTGACATCCAGCCAGTTCAGTATAACTTTCCCGTTTTCGTCGCACTCAAGCAATGCGCGAATAATTGCGCTGTCTGGCGGGAGCTGTACTTCTACCAGTTTCTCTACTACTACACTGTCAGTCTTACCTTCTAATGGAACATACTTTACAGATCGGCAAGAACATATTGCCAAGACCAGCACAATGATACACATAAAGGGAGCCAGCGCAATACACCGGCTAACCTTATCCATTATGTAATCATACAATCTCATGGCTTAACTATAATTTCGGGAATAAACGGATACTCTGAACGTACATCGAAGCATGGGCACATCTTTGTCCACTCATTTGGTTCCACAATTCCATCAC
>ERZ791743.419-NODE-419-length-41167-cov-19.532910_pt1 | contig 41167 bp, 44 predicted proteins | sample MGYA00509952_ERZ791743 | MGnify/ENA primary metagenome ERZ791743 (study PRJEB30046, sample SAMN00792040) | human gut metagenome | study: EMG produced TPA metagenomics assembly of the A metagenome-wide association study of gut microbiota in type 2...
ACTGATAACGTCAAGGAAGAAGGCGGTACATACTATCACCCATGAACTGCGCACCCCACTGACCTCCATCAGCGGCAACGCCGAACTGATACAGAACGACACGGAGGCGGACTGCCGGATGCGCCACGCACAGACCATCCACGATGCCGCTGGGCGCATGGCAGGGATGATTAACAGCTTGCTTGTGTATTTCCGATTGGACAGCGGCAAGGAAACGCCAAGCACCAAGCCATTCAAGCTATGTTCCATCGCCGAAACCCTGCAAACAGAGTTCGCACCGTTAGCTGACGGGAAACATCTTGCCTTCACCGTGGAGAACCATGCGGACGAAATAGTAAGCGGCGACAAAAATCGCATTATAAGCATTGGCAGCAACCTGCTCTCCAACGCTATCAAGTTCACCAAGAACGGGGTAATCGCATTAGACGCTGATTATAAGGACGGCATATTTACGCTATCGGTGTCGGATACGGGCACAGGAATGACAAAGGAACAACAGGCACGGATATTCACCCCGTTTGAAAGGTTAAGCAACGCCGTGACGGAGGACGGTTTCGGGCTGGGGCTTGCCATTGTATCCGATACGGTAAAACTGCTGAAAGGAAACATCACGGTGGAAAGTAAACCGGGCAAGGGAAGTCGCTTCACCGTAAGCCTGCCTTTGCCAAAGGCGGAGGGAACAACAGCCACCGAAAAGACAATTGCCAAACATGCCACGCTCTCCGGCGGTTCCGTGCTGGCGATAGACAACAACGGGATGTTGCTGGACATGATGAAAGAAATGTACAGACAAAGCGGTGTGGAGTGCGACACCTGCCAAAGCATGGACGAACTGACAGACCTGATGCGCACGAAGGACTATGACCTGCTGATAACCGACCTAAAGATGCCGGAAGTGAACGGCTACGATGTATTGGAACTGCTGCGCACATCAGAAATCGGCAACTCGCAGACCATACCCATAATTGCCGCCACTGCCGCAGGCTATGTGGAGGAAGAAGAACTGATAAGGAAAGGCTTTGCCGCCGTGCTGTACAAGCCCTATTCCATAGACGAGCTGCTTGCCGTCACGGAACGTTGCGTCAAGCAAAACAAGACAAGCCGCATAGACCTCTCGCCCCTTCTCGCTTTCGGCGACAAGCGTAGCATATTGGAAAAGCTGGCGACCACAACGCAAGCCGATATGGATGAAATGCGCAAGGTGGCGGAAGCAAAGGACATGGAGGCGTTGGATAACTGGGTACACCATTTAAGAAGCTCGTGGATGTTGATAAAGGCGGAACAGCCGCTGAAAGTGCTGTATGATATTATCCATAGGGAGAGCATATCGGATGAAGAATTGAGTGCAGCCATCGGTACTGTATTGGCACAAGGCAAACTGATTGTAGATTTGGCAAGGAAGGAGGCGGAACGATGGGACGGGTAATCGTGATAGAGGACAACCACATATTTGCCGACTATGTGTGCCGTCTGTTGGCAAGCAAAGGCTTCCAAAGCGTCAGCACCTTTAACTGCAACGGCGCACGGAAACTGTTTGCCAAGATGCAGGAGGACGACATCGTGCTTGCCGACATGCGCCTGCCCGACGGTGACGGCATCGCCCTGCTGGAAGAACTGCGGAAACAAGGCAGGCACAATCCATACATCGTCATGACCGAGCATGGCGAAATCCCCATTGCCGTCCGGTCGTTGAAGTTGGGCGCGGAGGACTTCATCCCCAAAGACCTTTTGGAAATGAACCTGCCGCCGCTGCTCCGCAGTTTGCAGAAAAAGATGGAACGGCAGGATGCGCTCATTCTTGGACGTACAAGCGGAGCGTTCAAAAAGATATACGACAAGATAAGGCTGGTCGCGTCCACGAACATGAGCGTCCTGATACTGGGCGAGAGCGGCACGGGCAAGGAACACATAGCCGCGAAGATACACGCAAGGAGTAAACGGGCGGGCAAGCCTTTTGTTCCCGTGGACTGCGGTCTGCTGTCGAAGGAGCTTGCAGCATCCGAACTGTTCGGACACGAGAAAGGGGCGTTCACGGGAGCCGAAAGCAAGAAACAAGGCTTCTGGGAAGAAGCCGCCGGAGGCACGTTGTTCCTTGACGAGATAGGCAACCTGCCACCAGAAGTGCAACAGATGCTGCTCCGTGCGTTGGAAGCCAAGCGGTACAGGCCAACGGGCGGCAGCAAGGACAAGAAAGCCGATGTGCGCATCATCGCCGCCACCAACGAGGACTTGCAGACCGCCATCGCCGAAAAGCGTTTCCGGGCTGACCTCTACCAAAGGCTGAAAGAATACACGATACAGATACCGCCATTGCGCGAGTGCAAGGAGGACATCCTGCCATTGGCGGACTTCTTCCGGCAACTTGCCAACGATGAATTTGAAAAGCAGGTGAAAGGTTTTGACGCGGAGGCAAGAAAACAACTGCTCACCTATACGTGGGGCGGCAACGTGAGGGAACTGAAACGTGTCGTGCGCATGGCGGTGTTACATACCGAGGGCGATACGGTCACGGCGGACATGTTGGAGTTCGACGAAATGCCGTTGGCGGCTGACGATTCATTGGCATTGGACGATATGGAGAAGAAACAAATCATCCATGCCTTGGAACAAGCAAAAGGCAACCGCACATTGGCTGCGGCATTGCTCGGCATAGGACGTACCACGCTGTACAACAAGATGAAAGCATATGGGATAGAATAGAAAATAGTGAAAAGATGAAAGGAATTACAGGAAAAAGGCTACCTTTGTAGCAACATTTGAGAAAAATTGGGTGTGGAAAGTAAAAATTTCTACCCGATGAAGATATAGTATAGAATAAGACCGCAAGGCGTTTCAAGCGAAAATCTGGTAAATTGGAACTACAGAGGCGATTGCGTGATGCTTATGCTATGCCTTGGCATAGCGTGCAGTCACGTACTCTCTGTAAAGGCTTTACCAGAGCCGTCGCTTGAAAGTAGTGTGCATTGCACGCTATTTTTGTCGGCTTCGGTCATAACCACTAAAAAAGAGACCGAATGGGAAAAGTCGTATTATTCGCCGTCCTCACGATGGACGGATGCCTCGCAGACAGTTCAGGAGAAGCGCAGAAATGGCTTGCCAAGACCGACACGCCGGACAGGTTCGGGATTGCCGAAATGAAGGAAACCGCCCGTCCGCTCTCCGAATACACCTCTCTCACGGCGCTGGTGCTTGACAAGACCGCTACGACCTATTTCATAGAAGCCAACGCCACCACCGCAAGCATCATCAACGGCATGGCACGGATGCACCTGCTGGACGAAATCATCCTCTGCACGATACCCGTCATTGCCGGGAACGGCCGCCGCCTGTTCCTTGGGGATTTGCCCGAAAGCGAATGGGTACGGGACGGAATAAAGGCATACAAGGACGGCTCGCTGAAAGCCGTGTACCGCAAGAGCGACGGCGCAAGTGTTCAGAAAATGAACGCTTCCCTGCTCAAAAGGCTGTTCAGATTATGAACACGTGTTCACTTTCTGAACACTTCCGAAACCCTGAAATTCGGTATCCAAAATTATTTTTACAAAACATACCGCTGTTTATCAGCCTGTTGCAAAACAGACCGCCAAAAACTCTCTCCATTGGACTGCCGTTTGCCGATAGTATTATGTGCGCACACTTCAACCCAAGTGTAACAACATAAAACTGATAGCAAATGGAACATCTCATATTGACGGAGACGGAGTTTTTCCGCCTGATAGACAATCCCGGCAGCCGCACCGGACTAAATGCAGCATACAACGAGTTCACTATGGCGGTCGTGTCGCTCTGCATGGCAGCGGCAAGCCCCTGCCACCCGCTTCCAGCGTTGAGCTACGCGGAAACGGAACTGCAATACCACAAAGCCCTGCAAGGCACGGACACCGACCACGGCGTATATGTGCGCAAAGCCCTCGCCTTCCTGCGCAAGATGCTGAAGCACCTCGCCTTGCCACACAGCCAAGTGCCGCCACTATCCTCCATCCCCTCCAAAGACGAAAAGAAAAACGACACGCCTGCCGATGCCCCGCCCATGCGGTGGACGGGCAAGGCTTCCGACCTCGTGGAACTTATCTACGGCATCAGCGAGATGGGCTGTATAAACGGCGGTGAAGCATCGCTGAAAGAGATAGCTTCCTACTGCTACAAGGTGTTCGGCGTGCAGGCTAAAGGCTGCTACCATATCTATAATGACATCAAGATGCGCAAGAGTGAGAGCCGCACCTATTTCCTCGACCGGGCTGCGGAGAAGGTGAACAAGCGTATGTTGCAGGACGAGGAACGGGAGCGGCAAAGAAGATAAAATTTGATTTGTTGCCTTGCACGGGCAAACTGAAAAAGGGAAAATCCGTAACCCGGTCTGAACCGAGCTACGGATTTTCTCTTTTCGCCTGCGGCGTACCTATTTGTTCTGCAACAGGTGTTGCAGCTCCGGGTCGGACTGGATGCGCTGCAACTCGTCGGCGACAATCTGCCGCACCTCCGCACGGATGCGGTTGTAGTTCTCCTGAATCATCTCCTTCATGCGGTCATTGCCGTCGGCATCGGTAAAGTCCGTGATGACGGGAATAGGCTTGTAAGCCTGTTCCTCACGCTTGACCTTTTCGGCATCCACCACAATCTCGCAATGGAAAATCTTCTGCTCGATGCGCTCGCTGAAGTTGTCGGCGACCGCCCCGACGAACATGCCCTGCGTGAGCGTGGAAATCTTGCTCGCCGGGATAAGGCTCTCCATCTGCGTGTTGATGGAGGTGGACTTGTCCTCACGGTTGATGGTGATACTCTGCCGCTTCTGCAAGATTTTGCCGAAACGCTCCGAAAGGGTCTTGGCGGTTTCGCCCACCACCTGACCGGAAAAGATGTTGCCCACCGTGTTCATCACTACGGCGGCTTCCTTGTCGCCGTAGTCGCGCTTGAGCTGCGAGAAGTCCTGAAAGCCGAGGCAGACCGCCACCTTGTTGCTTCGGGCTGTGGCGATAAGGTTGTCCAGCCCCTTGAAATAAATGGTGGGCAGCTCGTCTATGATTACCGCCGACTTCAGTTTGCCCTTCTTGTTGATGAGCTTCACGATGCGTGAATTGTACAAGCCCAATGCCGCACCGTAGATGTTCTGGCGGTCGGGGTTGTTGCCGACACAGAGTATCTTCGGCTCGTCGGGATTGTTGATATCGAGGGTAAACTCGCTGTCGGACATGACCCAATAGAGCTGCGGGGAAATCATGCGCGAGAGCGGTATCTTCGCCGACGCTATCTGTCCGGCAAGCTGTTCCATCGCGCCGCCCTGCCATGCGTCCATGAACGGGGAAAGGTAGTTCTCCAGTTCGGGATAGCTGGTGAGAATAGGAAACACGTCCTCGTAACGGCGGTTCAAGAGTTCAATGGCATGGGGAAAGGTGCAATACTTGCCGTCCTTGTAGATGCGCAAAAACCATATCACAGCGGCAAACAGGATAATCGGTGACTCCACAAAGAAGTCGCCCTGTTTTTGCACCCAAGTTTTGTTCAAATTGAGCATTATCGTGTAGGCACTCTCGTAGGCATCGGTGATGTCCTCCATGAAATCGGGGTGAATGGGATTGCAGCGGTGCGAGCGGCGCGGGTCGTCGAAGTTTATCACGTAGAACTTCGGCTTGACCTTATAACAATCGCCATGATTCAGCAGATGGTTATAGGCGATAGTCGAAAGGTCGCTGAACTTAAAATCATAGATATACATCGAGTAGGATTTTTCAATCATCTGCTTGATGAAGCTGTTTACCACGGCATACGACTTGCCGCTGCCCGGCGTGCCCAGCACGATGGACGCACGGAACGGGTTTACCACGTTGATGTACCCGTCGTTCCACTTCTTCCTGTAATAGAAGCGTGTGGGCAGGTTCACCGAATACTCGTTCTCGATGAGCCGCATTTCCTGCTGGAAGCTCTCGTTCTCCACATTGAACACGTCTTCCATGAGGTTGGTGCGCAGAAGGCGGCTCATCCATGTGCCGGACATCAGCAGGCAGACATAGCCCGCCGCAACGGTGGCGGTGTACAATGCCGCGTCTGCCTCTACGGGCAGCGGCAGGGACAATATCCACCAGTTCAGAAAGAACAGCACAAGCCCTGCGGCAAGCACCGTCCAAATCCTTGCCCACGTGATTTTTTCCTCCTTGACCCCTTTTGTGCCCAGACACGAGAGCGCCAGCAGCACCAACGCAAAGAGCTTCGTATAAAGAATGGAGCGGAACAATCCTGCGGTGCGGTCGAAGTTCATCAGTACCCTGTCCACCACGCCGATGTCGATGCCCCACAGCCTTACGGCTTCGTAACAATACCAATAGAGATGGATGACCACCATTAAAATGCTTACGGCACGCAGAAAATCCATGATTTTCGCCAATGCCCTCAAATCGTCTTCCTGTTGTGACATAAATCTGTTTCTGTTTTTAAGTTGAACAATATCTCCGCAAGGCACAGTACGGAGGCGAGCATACATCACCCCGGACTTCATGGTACATGAGGCCGGACTTGATGTAGGATGAAGTCCGACCTCATCCCCTATGCCCTGTGGAGGAATAAATTACAGCCCCAAACCCTTGCGGCGTTTCTTCCGCCTGCGTTTGAGGTCACGCTCGAAAGCGGCTTCCTGAGCCTGTGCGCCCGATGCATCGCCACCGAGCAGCCCCAAGCCGGTGGAGTGCCCCTCGCCGTATTCTTCGTAGGAACGGATGTCTGCTTGTGGCGTGTCCTCCGTAAAGGTGAACGGTATCGGCGGAGTGCCGGCATACGGCAGGGTGAAATGCTCCTGCAAGGCGTTGGCGGAAAACTCCCTGCCCAAGCGTGAGCCGTTCAGCACGCAGCCCGTGCGGTGGTCGATGAAGGTCGCCCCGTAGATGCGCCCCTCGTCCGTGTGGCGGAACACCACATCCACGCCCTTTGCACGGAGCAGGCCGATGAACTCCTCCTTGCGGTACGTCCGGGCGAGTGCGGCGGCGACGGTCTTGCGTGTCCTGTCCGCCAGACGCTTGTCGCGGATCTGCCCTTTGGAAAACTCAAACCTGCGCAGCACGGCTTCATAGCCGACGGACTTCCCGATGCGGGATGCCTTGAAAGGATTGCCCACTTTGTTCCCGGCATCGTCGGTGGCGGCATAGACCAGCCCGTGATACTCGCGCCCGTCCACGTTGCCACGGGCTTCCTCCACCGTGACGTTGTAGAGGGAGAGCATGGCGCGGTATTCGCCCATCGTCTGGAACTTGTAAGCCGCCATGACCGCCTTGGCGATGTTCGCCACCTGACGCTTCACGTCGCCCTGCGAAACGTCCACTTTCCGCAAGGGGGTGTCATGGCGGTGCTGCCTGCGGTCGGTGGGGTGCAGACCGTACTTGCGTTCCAGTTCACGGGTAATCTCCCTGCTCCTGCGGAAGTTGTAACGGTCGCTGATGCACCTGCCGTCACCATCCACACGGATGGTCACGATGTGCAGGTGGTGGCGGTCGATGTCCTCATGTTTATAGATGATGTACGGCTGTTCGCCAAACCCCATCCGTTCCATGTATTCACGCGCGATGTTCTCCAGTTCCATGTCCGTCAGGCGGTCATCGGGATGCGGGTTGAGCGATACGTGCATGACGGGCTTCTCCGTCCTCACGTGGGGCGAGAGGTAGCGCGAGAAGTCCTGCATGGCGCGGCTGATGTCCATCCTGCCGGAACAGCCGTCGAAGATTTTGTTCGTGCCGAGCAGTTTGCCCTGTTCCTTGTTAATCTTCTCCCCGTTGTACGCCAGTGCCCCGAACAACGATTTCCCTAAACTGATTTTTGCAACCATCGTTCCTCGAAATCCTTTGTCAGTTCCACGATTTGGCGGGTCAATGCCGCCAGTTCCTTCGTGCATTGCTCCAGCCGGTAGAGCAATGCCATCGCCTTTTTCTCGGAGAAATGGCAGCGCAGCTCCTTGACGGTCTGGTTGTAGTTGTTGCCTATCATGCGGTACTGCGCATGGAATGAAGACAGCTTGGCGTAGTATTCCACCAGCGTCCTGTCCTCCCGGAACACACGGAACTCCCCGCCGAAGATGCGTGCCTTGGCGAACACCGCCTTTGCCTTCACCTCCGTCTGTTCGTACATGGCGAGGAACCTGAGCCATTCCTCGTCGTTGAAACGCAGCATCACATGGTGCGTTTTCTTTTCTAACTTGGGGTGTCTTCCCCCCTTCTTACGTTCTCTGTTCATTATTACTATGGATTTAGTGGTTTCACGGCATAAGCGCAGCTTCCGGCACACGTACCGCAGGTAGGAAACAGGCTTCCCGACTTCGGAGAGGAAGCCCCTTCCCCTTTCAGGGGCAAGGCTTGCGGGAGTAACCCGCAAGGTTTCGGGTAACTCGAAACATACCTTGCTGTGTCTTAGAGGACACAAAAATCCGTAACAGACGGATTGGGGATATACCTGTTATAACAATCCCATAAAGGTATCGGTCGCCCGATACCCTTCGGCTGCCCAAAAGAAGGACGGAGCCGGGGGCTGCGGTACGCGCCGGGAGCATTACCCTGCCGCTTGGGTGCAAAGGTAGGGCGTTTAAGCCCTTGAAAACGTGATAAGAACGAAGCCACTCCCTACCACTTGCTGCCACAAGCTGCCACCAAAGGCGGAAACGATACGGAGTTGGAAAAATGCCCTTTACTTTGCAGGCAGAAGGTCGGCTGACCGACCAGCCGTCTGACAAGCCAACCGTCCGACCGACCAGCCTGCCGGATTCCCGGATGACCAGTCTGCCGGACAGCCGGAGAACAGGCAGAACGGCAAGCGGGCGTGCAGGACAACAGGCAGGATGGCAAGCCGACCGGACAACAGATTATTAACAATAAAAAGAAGAAAGAATGAAAAAAGAACCTTTGTTCATCGCCTTCTCCACCCAGAAGGGAGGGGCCGGCAAAACGACACTCACCGTACTGATGGCGAGTTACCTGTATTACGTGAAAGGGTATGACGTGGTAGTCGTGGACTGCGACTTCCCCCAGTTCAGCATCAAGGACATGCGCGAGCGTGACCTGAAGAACATCGAGCGTAACCCGTACCTGCGCAAGCTGGCATACGACCAGTTCAAGCGCATCGGCAAACGTGCCTACCCGATTGTGGGCAGCCGACCCGACAATGCGATAGAAACGGTCAAACCCTTCATTGAGTCGGCGACACCGCCCGATTTCATCTTTTTCGACCTGACGGGTACGGTGAACAACCTCGGACTGATCAAGACGGTGGCGACCATGGATTACATTTTCTGCCCGATAGCCGCCGACCGTTTCATCATGGAAAGCTCGCTGAAGTATGCAAGCATCATCAACGACACGCTGATCACCACCGACAAGTCGAACATCAAGGGTATCCGATTGCTGTGGAACATGGTGGACAAGCGCGAGAAGACCGACCTGTACGACATCTACGACAAGGTGATTGCCGGGATGGGGCTGGAAACACTGAAGACAAGCCTGCCTGACAGCAAGCGTTTCCGCAAGGAAGGCTCGGAGGAAGGCGACCGCCCGTTTTTCCGCTCCACATTGCTGCCGCCGGACAAGGTGCTGGCAAAAGGAAGCGGCATTGACGCCCTTGCGGAAGAAATACTCGGCATCGTAAAACGTTGAACCGATGGCGAAGAAACTCGATGTCGATATTGACCCCGGCAAGTTTCTGGACTCGTTCCGTCCGGAAATGCCCGCGCCCGCCGCCCAAGACAGCGCGGATGAGAAAGGAACCGGCAAGGAAAGACCTGCCCGGCCACAGAAGCCGGACGTGCAACCGAAGAAAACGGACGACTGTGAAATGCAGGAGGCGGAATATATGGAAAAATTCCTCCAACCGACGAAAGGCCCGGTCAAGTCGGCGAAATCCGCCTATATAAACCCGGAGTTCCATGAACGCATCCGAGGCATTGTCAGAGTCATCGGAAAGGATAGCCTTTCACTCTCGGTTTATGTGAACCATGTGCTTGAGCATCACTTCAAGGAAAACGAGGAAGTGATACGCAGGCTTTACAAGAAGAATTATAAAGACATTTATTAACATTAAAACAAGAACGACAATGGAAAAAGCAAGAACGGACAAGAAGAAAAGCCCGAAAAAGTCTGTCGGACAGAACGGCAGCAAGAAACAAGGACTGGAACACTATGTTTCCACATTCCTGAAAGAAGCAGACGGAACCGTCCGTAAAAACAAGCCGGTACAAATCAGCACCGAACATTACGAGCAGATACAGCGAATCGTCCGCACCGTCGGCAAAGACAGGATGATTACCCTGTCAGACTATATAGACAATGTGCTGGCGCGGTATTTCGAGGAACATCAGGATGAAATCATGGACTTGTTGGAAGGGACAGTCCCATTTACAGACACTAAAACGGAACAGCAGGAATCATGAAACTGAACATCAACATTTTCAGACGCAAGGGAAAGGAAGAAGCCTATGCGGGCAAGTACCTCAACGGGCGCAGGCCGGAAGGAACCGCACAGAAGGCGGTGTACATCAGCCGCGAGAACCATGAAGCCGTCAAGCGGATCGTAGGCATGGCGGGAGGGCAAGGGACAACCATATCCGGTTACATAGACAGCATTGTCACCGAACACCTTGAACGGCACAGGGCTGAACTGGAAACCCTGCATGGGAGGAAAAACCACGGGATTGTCGAACAAATAACGATAAGCCGATGGTGACGTTCCTGATTGTCCTGATGATGATGTGCAACCTGTGGATACTTTTCTATCTGACATGGGAGCAGCAGGAACGGCAGAAGGCCGGAAGTCAAGAAAACACAGACCGGAAACGGCAGGAACCGCCGCCCGATGTCGTGGGCAGGAGCAAATTCAAAATATCGGACTGGATTGGGACAGAAAAGGACACCACAGTGCCGGAAGCTGCCACTTCCGTGGAAGCCGAGGCGGTGGACGAAAAGGACGTTACCTTTGCCGATGAAACGGATACCGACGGAGGACAAGCACCGGAAAACAAGCCGTCACGCCAAGTGCCCGATAACGAACTTGATGAAACATTCAGCGACAGCCGCGTGTCGGACATGGCAGAATATGACGGGGATGAGGATTACGATGGCGACCCCCATGAGGCAAGCGGCTTCACCTTCGAGGACATCGACCTTGCCATGCGGACGGTAAAGAAACCGGCAGCCACAATGGAGGAACGCCGCCACGCCGGGATGGTGTTCTGCGACATGAAGGGCAACGAGCTGTTCGCGATGATAGAAAAAAGTTCGGAAGCGACCCGCAGGAAACTGAACGAGCTGATGGACTTCTATATGGACAGCGTTTCCGCCACCATACGGAAGGAACCGACCCCAACGGCGGTACGGACTACAGTCTCAAACGTGCCGGACAATATTGAGGATTTCAATATCCGTGATTTTGTATAACAAGTAAAACGAAACAATGATGCGAAAAAAGAAAATCGACTACGGCTAAATTTCGGCTTGCCACCGAACCACTAAATCCACAAGCCGGCTTCATCCAAAGCCGCAAGAAGTAAAAACAAGTATCAACCGCCAAAGGGACTATTCAACCCGGAGGCACAAAAAAGAAACGATTATGACAAAGACATTGAAGAAAAAACAAATCATTCTCGCAGCCCTTCTGCTGGCTGCAAACATCTCAGCGTCCGCACAAGGCAACGGTATGGCGGGCATCAATGAGGCTACCAGCCTCGTGACCAGCTATTTCGACCCCGGCACGAAACTCATCTACGCCATCGGCGCTGTCGTCGGGCTTATCGGGGGCATCAAGGTGTACGGCAAGTTCTCGTCGGGCGACCCCGACACCTCGAAGACCGCCGCGAGCTGGTTCGGGGCGTGCATCTTCCTGATTGTGAGCGCGACGATTCTCCGTTCGTTCTTCCTTTAATAAACGGGCATACCTATACATATATAATAAGGTATAAGGACAATGGCTGAATACCCTATCAACAAGGGCATAGGCCGTCCGGTGGAGTTCAAGGGACTGAAGGCGCAATACCTGTTCATCTTCGCAGGCGGACTGCTTGCCGCCTTCGTCCTCTTTGTCATCCTGTACATGGCAGGCGCGGACCAGTGGCTCTGCATCGGCTTCGGTGTGGTGTCTGCTTCCGCCACCGTGTGGCTCACGTTCCGGCTGAACGCCAAGTACGGCGAACACGGGCTGATGAAGCTGGGCGCGGCACGGATGCGCCCCCGCCATGTGCTCCACCGCAGACGGGTGTCCAATCTGTTAAGACGAAAAAAGAAAGGAAGAAACGTATGAGAAATGTAATGAAAGCCACCACGCTGGAAAGCCGCTTCCCGCTGCTCTCGGTGGAGCACGGCTGCATCGTCTCGAAGGACGCGGACATTACCGCCGCCTTCGAGGTGGAACTGCCGGAGGTCTATACCGTAACGGCGGAGGAGTACGAGGCCATCCATGCCACGTGGTGCAAGGCGATAAAGGTGCTGCCCGACTACTCGGTGCTGCACAAGCAGGACTGGTACGTGAAGGAGCGGTACCGTCCCGACACAGGCAGGGAGGGCATGGGCTTCCTCGCCCGCAGCTACGAGATGCACTTCAACGAGCGCCCGTTCCTCCATCACAAGTGCTACCTGTTCCTGACGAAGACGACGAAGGAGCGCATGAGGCAGCAGAGCAACTGGAACACCCTGTGCCGGGGGCACATCGTGCCGAAGGAGATGCAGGACAAAGAAACAGCGGTGAAGTTCATCGAGGCGGTGGAACAGTTCGCGCGTATCCTGAACGATTCGGGGCACATCCGGCTGCGCCGGCTCTCCGATGACGAGCTTACGGGCACGGAAAAGGAAACGGGCATCATAGGCAGGTACTTCGCGCTCTCGCCGGGCAATGTGGACTGTCTGGAGGACATGGAAATGACGGCGAGGGAGATGCGCATCGGCGACAACCGGCTGTGCCTGCACACCCTGTCGGACACGGAAGACCTGCCCGCTGCGGTGGCGACGGACAGCCGTTACGAACGGCTCTCCACCGACCGCTCGGACTGCCGTCTGTCGTTCGCCGCTCCCGTGGGCCTGCTGCTTCCCTGCAACCACATCTACAACCAGTACGTTTTCATCGGCAACAGCGACGAGGAACTGCGCCGCTTCGAGAAGACGGCGAGAAACATGCAGTCGCTCTCGCGGTACAGCCGCCAGAACGCCATCAACCGCGAGTGGATTGAGGAGTACCTGAACGAAGCGCACTCACAGGGGCTGAAGTCCGTCCGCGCCCACTTCAACGTGATGGCGTGGAGCGACGACGCGGAGGAACTGAAACGCATCAAGAACGACGTGGGCAGCCAGTTGGCGAGCATGGGCTGCGTGCCGCGCCACAACACGACGGACTGCCCGACGCTGTTCTGGGCGGGCATCCCCGGCAACGCCGCCGACTTTCCGGCGGAAGAAGCGTTCCACACGTTCATCGGGCAGGCGGTGTGCCTTTTCGCCGGCGAGACCAACTACAAGGACTCGCCCTCCGCCTTCGGCATCCGCATGGCGGACCGTATCAGCGGCAAGCCGCTGCACATCGACATCTCCGACCTGCCGATGAAGCGGGGCGTGACAACGAACAGAAACAAGTTCGTATTGGGCCCTTCGGGAAGCGGCAAGTCCTTCTTCATGAACCACCTTGTCAGGCAGTATTACGAACAAGGATCCCACGTGGTGCTGGTCGATACGGGCAACTCCTACCAAGGGCTGTGCGAGATGATACACCGCAAGACGAAGGGCAGGGACGGCATCTACTTCACCTACACGGAGGAAAAGCCCATCTCGTTCAACCCGTTCTACACGGACGACGGGGTGTTCGACGTGGAGAAGAAGGACAGCATCAAGACGCTGCTGCTTACCCTGTGGAAAAGCGAGAACGAACCCGCGACGAAAACGGAGTCGGCGGAACTGGGCAGCGCGGTGAACGCCTACATCCTGAAAATCCAGCAGGACAAGAATATCGTGCCGTCGTTCAACTCGTTCTACGAGTACATGCGGGACGTGTACCGCAAGGAGATGGAGGAACGCTACATCAAGGTGGAGAAGACGGACTTCAACATCGACAACTTCCTGACCACTCTCCGGCAGTATTACCGGGGCGGACGGTACGACTTCCTGCTCAACTCCACGGAAAACATCGACCTGCTGCACAAGCGGTTCGTGGTCTTCGAGATTGACAGTGTGAAGGATAATGCCGAGCTTTTTCCGGTGGTTACGATTATCATCATGGAAGCATTTATCAACAAGATGCGGCGGCTGAAAGGCGTAAGGAAACAGCTCATCGTGGAAGAGGCTTGGAAGGCTCTTTCTTCGGCGAACATGGCTGATTACCTGCGCTATATGTACAAGACGGTCAGAAAATACTTCGGCGAGGCGATTGTGGTGACGCAGGAGGTGGACGACATCATCTCGTCGCCCATCGTGAAGGAGAGCATCATCAACAACTCGGACTGCAAGATACTGCTCGACCAACGGAAGTTTATGAACCGCTTTGACCAGATACAGGGGCTGTTGGGGCTGACGGAAAAGGAGAAGTCGCAGATACTCTCCATCAACCAGTCCAATGACCCGTCAAGGCGGTACAAGGAGGTCTGGATAGGGCTGGGCGGCACGCAGTCGGCGGTGTACGCCACGGAGGTGTCCATGCACGAGTACCTCGCCTACACGACGGAGGAAACGGAGAAGATGGAAGTCCGCGAACTGGCGGAGAAGCTGGGCGGTGACATGGAAGCCGCCATACGGCAGATAGCGGAAAGGCGGAAAGAAGAAAAACAGTAAACAGATTATTCAACGACATTAAAAATTGAAACAGAAAATGAACATTGAACTGACAAAAACACAACGGCTGCTGCTTTGCGGCGGTCTGATTGGCTTGGCATCGCTGATGCTGCAAGCCTGCGAAACGGTAGTGAAGGAAAACGAGGATGTCCGCGAGAAGATTTGCGGCAACTGGCAGAGTGCGGAGGGCAAACCCGATGTGCTGGTGTACAAGGAGGGTGAACACTACAAGGTGACGCTGTTCCGGCGGTCGGGCGTGCGCCGCAGGCTGAAGCCGGAAACCTACCTGCTCCAGCGGGAGGAGAACGGCAACCTCTACATGAACACGGGCTTCCGCATCGACGTGGCGTACAACGAGGAAACGGACGTGCTGACCTTCTCGCCGAACGGCGACTACATCCGGGTGGACACGGATAATGCTTCGGACGGCGAAAAGAAAGAAGAATAATGAAAAGACAACGAACCACTAAATCCAACGTGAATGAGAATGAAACAAAAACTGAAAATGCCGCTGATAGCGGTCTGCCTGTGCCTCACGGGTGCGGGCACGGCAAACGCCCAGTGGGTGGTGTCCGACCCCGGCAACCTCGCCCAGAGCATCATCAACTCCGCCAAGGAGATGGTGGAGACGGCTGGCACGAAGGCGAACACCCTGAACGGCTTTCTGGAAACCAAGAAGGTTTTTGAGCAGGGCAAGAAGTATTACGACGCCTTGAAATCCGTGCATGACGTGGTGAAGGGCGGCGTGAAGGTGACGAAGAGCATCGGGCTGGTGATGGAAATCTCCGAAATCTATGTGGAAAACTACCAGAAGATGCTCTCGGACGAGAACTATACCCCCGATGAACTTGCCGCCATCTCGTCGGGCTACGCCATGCTGATAGACGAAAGCTCGGACGTGCTGCAAGATTTGAAGAACGTGGTGAACGTCACGGGGATGTCGCTCTCGGACGCGGAACGGCTGGCGATTATCGACAACGCCTACCGCAGCCTGATGAACTACCGCAACCTCGTGCGCTACTACACGGGCAAGACCATCTCGGTAAGCTACCTGCGGGCAAGGAAGAAGAACGACATGGACCGGGTGATGTCGCTGTACGGAACGGCTAACGAAAGGTACTGGTAGGCTATGGGAGAGTTCGACAACCTTCACCAGATACTCCTTTCGCTCTACGACGAGATGATGCCGCTCTGCGCGGACATGACGGGCGTGGCGAAAGGGCTTGCCGGGCTGGGCGCACTGTTCTACGTGGCGATGCGCGTGTGGCAGTCGCTCGCCCGTGCCGAAGCGATAGACGTGTACCCGCTGCTGAGACCTTTTGCATTAGGTCTGTGCATCCTGTTCTTCCCGACCATCGTATTGGGCACGATGAACAGCGTGCTGAGTCCCATCGTGCAGGGCGTACACGGGATTCTCAAAGAGCAGACCTTCGACATGAACGAGTACCGGGAGCAGAAGGACAAACTGGAGTATGAGGCGCTGATGCGCAACCCGGAAACCGCCTACCTCGCCTCGGACGAGGAGTTCGACCGCCAGTTGGACGAGCTGGGCTGGTCGCCCTCGGACATGGTGACGATGACAGGGATGTACATGGACCGGGCGGCGTACAACATCAAGAAAAGCGTGCGTGACTGGTTCCGGGAACTGCTTGAACTGATGTTCGCCGCAGCCGCACTCATCATCGACACGCTACGGACGTTCTTCCTCGTGGTACTGTCCATACTGGGACCGATAGCCTTCGCCTTCTCCGTGTGGGACGGCTTCCACTCGACGCTCTCGGCGTGGTTCAGCCGCTACATACAGATTTACCTGTGGCTTCCCGTGTCGGATTTGTTCAGCACCATACTGGCGAAAATCCAGATACTGATGCTCCAGCAGGACATCGAGCGTATGCAGACCGACCCGAACTTTTCGCTGGACGCGAGCGACGGGGTGTACATCGTATTCCTTATCATCGGCATCGTGGGTTATTTCACCATACCGACGGTGGCGGGCTGGATTATCCAGGCCGGAGGCGGCATCGGCAGCTACAACAAGAACATCGGGACCGCCGGGGCTTTGGGCGGCAGCGTGGCAGGTGCAGCCGCAGGAAACGTGGCGGGGCGTGCCGGGAAGCTCATCAAGGGAACGGCTGGAAAGGTGTTCAAGAGGTAACAGCCGGAACGGTCGAAGTGGCACATTGGGGTTGCCTATGTGCCACTCTGACCTCCCCGAAGTGCCACTTCGGAAAAAGGATACCGAAACATGATTTTACAAACAGAAAAAGAAAGACGAAAAGAAAATGGAATTCAAATCACTAAAGAACATCGAGACGAGTTTCCGGCAGATACGTCTGTTCGGCATCGTCTATACGGCAGCCTGCGCCCTCGTGGTGGTCTGCTCGGTGGTGTGCGCCTTCCGCTTTGCCGAGGCACAGCGGCAGAAGATATACGTCCTCGACGGGGGCAAGAGCCTGATGCTCGCGCTCTCGCAGGACCTGTCGCAGAACCGTCCGGCGGAAGCGAGGGAACACGTGCGCCGTTTCCATGAGCTGTTTTTCACGCTCTCACCGGAGAAAAGCGCGATAGAGCACAACGTGAAGCGTGCCCTGCTCTTGGCGGACAAGAGCGCGTACAACTACTACGCCGACTTCGCCGAAAAGGGCTTCTACAACCGCATCATCGCCGGCAACATCAACCAAGTGCTTCAGGTGGACAGCGTGGTGTGCAACTTTGACCGTTACCCCTACGAGGCGAGGACATACGCAAGACAGATGATTATCCGCGAGAGCAACGTGACGGAACGCACGCTTGTGACCGCCTGCCGCCTGCTCAACGCGAGCCGCTCGGACGACAACCCCAACGGCTTTACCATCGAGGGCTTCACGGTGCTGGAGAACAAGGACATCCGAACCATAGAAAGATGATGCGCGTATGGGAAAGATGAAAACTCTGATTGAAGGCTTGAAAGGCGGGGTACGCAGGAAACTGGAAGCCCTGCCGCCGAAGGCGCGTCTGGGGATAGTCCTCACGGCATTTGCCCTCTTCGCCGTCCTTTGCCTGTACATGACCGTCACCGCCATCGCCGGTTTCGGCAAGGGGAACGGGGCAATGGAGATGCGGCACATCGAGAAATTGGACCTGCCTGTGCAGGAGAATATGAACCTATATAATAATGTGTATGGAAAAGGAACAGAAGAAAAATGAACAGAAAGAGAAAAAGCCGCTGACCGAACAGCAGCGGCAGCAGCGCAGGAAGATGCTGGTCTATCCGCTGATGGGACTGCTGTTCCTGGGCTGCATGTGGCTCATCTTCGCACCGTCCTCCGAGGACAGGGAGAAGGCGAAGCAGGGTCAGGGATTCAACACGGACATGCCCCTGCCCGAAGACTCGAAAATCATCGGTGACAAGGCGAAAGCCTACGAGCAGTTGCAGTTGGAGAACCGGCAGAAAGAACGCCGGGGCATGGTGGGCGACCTGTCCTCGTTCTGGCACGACGGCGCGGAAAAGCCGGACACGGCGGCTGCATCGGACGACTACCGCCTGACACAGACGGAACCGTCCGAAAATGAGCGTGCCGATAAGCAACAGGCGGGCATACGCACCTCCGCTGCCGCCTATGAGCGGCTGAACACTTCGCTGGGCACGTTCTACGAGCCGCCGAAGGAGGACCGGGAAAAGGAGGAGCTTCGGGAACGCATTGACGAACTGGAAGCCATGCTGATGGCGCAGGAGGGCAAGCCGTCCTCGATGGAGGAACAGGTCGCGCTCTTGGAAAAGTCCTACGAACTGGCGGCAAGATACCAGAACGGGAAAGGCAATGCCGGGCATACCGCACAGCCCGAAGGGACGGAAACATCCGCCAAGGCTGACGAAAGGAACATGAAGGCGGAACCGGTAAGCGGGGTGCGTCCGGCGGTGGTGTCCGCCTTGCCGCAGCCCATGACGGACTCGGCTTTCATCGCGGACTACGCAGGTGAACGGAACTACGGTTTCCACACCGCCATCGGCACGGTGGAAGCGTCGGAAAAGAACACCATCGCCGCCTGCGTGCAGGGCGACCAGACCGTTACGGACGGGCAGACGGTGAAGCTCCGGCTGCTGGAGCCGATGCGCGTGTCGGGGCGCATCATCCCCCGGAACACGCTCCTTGTGGGCGCGGCACGGTTGCAGGGCGAAAGGCTCGGCATCGGCATCACCTCGCTGGAACACGGGGGAAGCATCATCCCGGTAGAACTGGAGGTGTACGACAGCGACGGGCAGGCGGGCATCTTCATCCCCGGCTCGATGGAGATAGACGCGGCAAAGGAAATCGGGGCGAACATGGGCAGCTCGCTCGGCAGCAGCATCAACATATCGACCGACGCGGGGGCGCAGCTCGCCTCCGACTTGGGGCGAGGGGCGATACAGGGCATCTCGCAGTACATCTCGAAAATGATGCGCACGGTCAAGGTGCATCTGAAATCGGGGTACAAGGTGCTGCTGTATCAAGAAAAGGAATGAACAGCCCAAAAACATAAAGGCGAAAAAAGAGAAAAAATAATCAACAAACCAATTTTTAATCACCACTAAATCCAACGTAAAATGAGTATCAAGAAAGCAATGACAATGTTTGCCCTGCTGATGGGCATCGCTTGTGCGACCTACGCGCAGGGAGTGACGAACGACAGCACCGCCACCGCCAAGGAGGACGGGCTGGAACTGGTGAAGGACGTCTATCCGCAGACGGAGGAGGACGGCGACCTGTACCACGGTCTGACGAAGAAGCTGATGTTCGACCGCATGATACCGCCGCACGGTCTGGAAGTCACGTATGACAAGACCGTCCACATCCTGTTTCCGGCGGCGGTGCGCTACGTGGACCTGGGTTCGCCCAACCTGATAGCGGGCAAGGCGGACGGCGCGGAGAACGTCATCCGTGTGAAGGCGACGGTCAGGGACTTCCGCAGCGAGACGAACATGAGCGTCATCACGGAGGATGGCAGCTTCTATACCTTTAACGTGAAGTACGCCGACGAGCCGCTTATCCTGAACGTGGAAATGAAGGACTTTATCCACGACGGCAGCACGGTGAACCGACCGAACAACGCGCAGGAAATCTACCTGAAGGAACTGGGAAGCGAAAGCCCGATGCTGGTGCACCTCATCATGAAGTCGCTGCACAAGGAGGACAAGCGCAAGGTAAAGCACATCGGCTGCAAGCGTTTCGGCATCCAGTACCTGCTGAAAGGGATTTATGTCCACAATGACCTGCTGTATTTCCACACGGAAATCAAGAACCAGAGCAACGTGCCGTTTGACGTGGACTACATCACGTTCAAGATTGTGGACAAGAAGGTGGCGAAGCGTACCGCCATGCAGGAACAGGTGCTGTTCCCGCTCCGCGCCTACAACTACGCCGTCCGTGTAGCCGGGAAGCAGTCCGAGCGCACGGTGTTCTGCCTTCCGAAGTTCACCATCCCCGACGGCAAGCAGCTCGTGGTGGAGATGAACGAGAAGGACGGCGGACGCCACCAGACGTTCACCGTGGAGAACGAGGACTTGGTACAGGCTGAAACCATCAACGAACTGCGCGTGCGATGAAAGCGAGAGTCTTTTTCCTTGTAACGCTTCTGTCCGTCCTCCTGGCAGGACGGGCGGAAGCCCAGCGGTGCCTGCCGAAGATGCGGGGCATCGAACTGAAAGCCGGGCTGAACGGGGCGGACGGCTATGTGCTGGGAGCCACTTTGTCAAGCTACGCCAGAGGCGGCAACAAGTGGGTGTACGGGGTGGAATACCTGCAAACCAACCATGATTATAGGAGTACGACCATCCCTGCGGCGCAGTTCACGGCGGAGGGCGGCTTCTACTACAACTTCCTGTCGGACGCGAAAAAGGTGGTGTTCCTCTATGCGGGCGCGTCAGCCCTTGCCGGATATGAAACGGTGAACTGGGGCGAAAAGACGCTGTACGACGGGGCAAGGCTGAACAACGGGGATGCTTTCGTCTATGGCTGCGCCGCCACGCTGGACATGGAGGTGTACCTCGCGGACTTCATCGCGCTGACGGCTTCGCTCAGGGAGCGTTTCCTCTGGGGCGGAAGCATGGGGGTGTGCCATACGGAGTACGGGATAGGTGTCAAGTTCATCATCAACTGACGGATGCCTATGGACATAGAAGCGATGAAACGGTTTCCGATAGAGGACTTCCTCGCACGGCTGGGGCATCATCCCGTGCAAAGGCGTGCCAATGCCGTCTGGTACAAGTCGCCTTACAGGGAGGAGCATACGCCTTCCTTCAAGGTAAACCCGGAGAAGAACCTCTGGTTTGACTTCGGCGAGGGCAAGGGCGGCAACATCTTCGCATTGGCAGGCGAGTTCATCAAGACGGGCGACTTCCTCACGCAAGCGAGGTATGTGGCGGAAGTGGCGGGTATGCCGGCACAGGACTATGGACCGCAAAAAGCCGTTGATACGCACCGTTCCGACGGACACAGCTTCGAGGATGTGGAGGTGCTGCCTTTACAGAACCGGGCGTTGCTCCATTACCTGCAAGAGAGGGGCATACCGTCCGCCGTCGCCATTGCGAACTGCAAGGAGATGCGCTACACCACGCACGGCAAGCGGTATTTCGCCGTGGCTTTCGGCAACGAAAGCGGCGGCTACGAGATACGCAACCCGTTCTTCAAGGGCTGCGTGCCGCCGAAGGACGTGACTCTGCTGTCGGTCGGCTCGGCGTCCTGCAACGTGTACGAGGGCTTCATGGACTACCTCTCCGCCCGTGCGCTGGGCATAGGCGGCAAGGAAGACCACCTCGTGCTCAACTCGGTGTCCAACGTGGCGAGGGCGTACCGCCAACTGGACGGCTACGGGCGGATAAAGTGCTACCTTGACAATGACGAAGCCGGGCGGCGGACGCTGGGGGCTTTGCTTGCACGTTACGGCGGAAGGGTATCGAACTGCTCCGGCATCTATGACGGGTGCAAGGACTTGAACGAGCACCTGCAAAGGGTGCTTGCCGAAAGGCAGGCTCAAAGCGAGAACGAAAAGAAAAACAAATCCATCAGACTATAACAGATTATGAACATGAATAAATTGGACAACAGACAAAAAGCGAAAAGAAACATAGTAAGAACCTTTGCTGCCCTCTGTGTGGGTATGCTCTCCTTCGGCTTCACCGCCTGCGATGATGACTTGGACGTGACGCAAGCCTACCCGTTCACGGTGGAGACCATGCCCGTGCCGAAGGAACTGGCGCAGGGCGAAACGGCGGAGATACGCTGCGAGCTGGTGCGTGAGGGCGAGTTTGACGGGGCGGTCTATACCATCCGCTACTTCCAGTTTGACGGCGAAGGCACGCTGAAGCTGGATAACGGCTTGGTATTCCTGCCCAACGACCGCTACTTGTTGGAGAACGAGAAGTTCCGCCTGTATTACACCTCGGAGTGCGACGAGTCGCAGAGCCTGACCATCACGGTGGAGGACAACTTCGGCAATGCCTTCGAGTGGGAAGTCGAGTTCAACAACGACTCGGATACGGATGTGGCGGTGTCGGACACCTTGAACGTCAGCCGATGATGTGCAAGGCGTTGCTCCTGTTGCTGGCGGCTACCCTCTGCGGCAGCCTGCCGGCACAGGATACGGAGGAAACGGCACGGCTGCTGGCGCTGTTCAACAGCCACCCGAAAGCGGACATAGCCGTCGAACTGGTGAAGAAATATGAGGGGCTGCATGACCGTTCCGACTACCCGTATTACGGCTACGGACACCGCAGGCTTCCGAACGAGAAGCTGTCCTACGGCATGACGGAGGCGGAAGCGGAAGCCCTGCTCCGCAAGGATTTGGCGGTGCGTTACAGGCTGTTCCGCAAGTATGGAAAAGACGCCTTGCTCCTGACCGTCCTGAGCTACAACGTGGGGCAAGGGGTGCTGCTCGGTCATGGCGGGCATCCGAAAAGCGGGCTTGTCCGCAAGCTGGAAGCCGGAAACAGGGACATTTACCGTGAATACACAGCCTACTGCCGGTACAAGGGCAAAACCGTCCGCTCAATAGAGCGGCGGCGCAAAATGGAGTTCCTGCTGCTGTATGAGCCATGAGGCTATGGTTGGCTGTAAAACAAATGAAATCCGATGGAGCCTTTTGTGGCTTCACCGGATTTTTCCATATTATCGAAGATGGGAACAACGGTTTCTTTGCTACTTTCTTATCCGCCTGTCCTGCTCATGAAAGAAAGTAGCGGGCGGCAAGAGTGCCACCCGCCGAAGGGTTATCCTGCCATCATCCGTTGCCGCACGTGTTCGAGGGTACGCTCGGCAATGGGGCGTGTGTCCTTTGTCCAAAGGTCATAGTCATGCACGGATATTCCCACGCTCCGCAGGTCACGGATATAGCCGGACACATAATCTCCCGAAGGGAGGTAAACGAACTGCATCCATGCGTCCTTGCCATCTGTCAGTATAAAATAGTATTTCATGATGCCTTCTCTTTTAATGGTGTTGGAAGTGTGGGCGGTGGTGTCCACCGCCACGCACTCAAAATTCTCTCATATCAGCGATAGTCGTACAGTGTGTGAGCCATTCCTTTACGCAGGGCATGTTGTATTCGGAAGTGATGACTGCCGTATGCTCGTTTATTTGCGTAAACCTCGTACTTTCATAGTCCTCTACCCATCCTTTGAGAGTGTCCGTTCCCCATGCGTCCGCATCGGAAAACATATTGTCCAATACCTTGATTGGGTCGCTGAACGTAACTATCAGCGTATCATAGCCTGCTGTCATAGCCTGTCCTCCTTCGCTTTAATCCATTTGTCACGTAACCGCCTGCACTCGTCCAGCGTGGGCTTCACGCAGGAAAACAACTCTCCGTCTGTATGGCGGTAGTCGTATTGCACGAAAGTGCGCCTTTTCCTGCCGATACTCATTTGGAAACTCTCGTATTTCTCCGTTCCCGCCGTTTGGCAGGTGCTTACTCCGTTAATGGTCATTCTCGTTGTCATAGCCTTATCAATTAAAATTCAACAATCAGTAATCTGTTCTCCAAACATTGGTCGGGGTCGGATGCCTTCTTCTGCGTCACCCATAAATGGTGTGCGCCATACCCAAAGGCGAAAAGGACATTGAAAAGTTCCTTTCGGGCGAACACCTCCATTACACCCCTTACATCCTGCTCGTTCTTTGTCAGTACAAGCGTGTTCAACAGTTCGATGAACATTTCGGGCAGTTCCTCGTGCCATCCGAAAACCATATTTTCTATTTTCACTTCCATATCTGTAATTATTAGGTTGTCATACAATCATGCGGCATTCATCCGCTGCCGTATCTGCTCGGCATTGTCCTCCACCAACTTGATGATGCGGTCGTGGTATTCGGTGTTGGAGTTGCATACGCCACGGCTCTGCACCACTTTCAACGTCTGTAAGTTCACCTCCACCGTTTCGATGCGCTCTCCGTCAATCCGTGCGGACAGTATCAGAGAGTTTTCATCATTGTAATAAGCGTTGGTATAGACGCAATTGTGCATGGCTTTCCCTTCCTCGTAAAACTCGTCCACGCTTTGCAATACCTTTACAATGATAAGTCCGTCCGTCAGTACAAGGTTGAGGAAAGCGGCTTTCTTTCGGATATACTCGTCTTTCTCTTTCGCCATATCCTCCAAACGCTTCCGCTCACGTTCCAACCGCTCAGCTTCCATTGCAATGCGCTGTTGCTCCCGTTCACGCTTCAATTGGGCTTGTCTTTTCTCCATATATAGGTCGTGGGTTGCCTTGAGGTCGGTCGGGCAAATGAAATGGGGGTTGCGCAAGTCTTTTCCCAATTTCTCCAACAGATATAGAAGGTCGCACCATAATGAAATGTCGGTTATGGCATATTTGTTCCGCATAGCTATCTTGTACGAGTGCCAACACCTGTCAAGTGCTTGCGGCTTGGAGAGGAAATAGCGCAAATGCTCGATGTTGCCCGACTTCATCAGGGTTTCCGCACGGCTGTCCGAAAGCAATGCAGGGATGAGTTTGGTCGGCACAATGCCATGAAAGTCACCCTTAAAACCGTTTCTGCGTAACGTGTCCGTCACCTTGAATTTAGGGTATATCGGAGAATGGGCGATGTGGTCGTATGCGATGTTGTCCTGCCGGATAGCCATAGGAGAGGCAAAAGAGAAAAGGTCAAGATACCTGCCCCAAATCCGCTGTTTGCCGACAACCGCCATACGTCCTTCCTTGTTCCACCAGTACTGACCGATTTCAAGTACATAAGGGTCAGCCTTGCAGCCTTTCTCCATCTCCACGAAAAGGAGGTACATACGCAGCACTTGGTATTCCCCACACGTGGTAAGAACGGTGAAGTATTGTTTCTGCTGCACTTTGCGGACATAACTTGTTACCACTTCCAGCCTTGCCCCACATTCGGGGCAAGTGTAGTATTTTGTCTGTTTGTCCATAATCCAGCTATGACCGCAGTCCATGCAGGTGGTGCGTCCTTTGGGCAAACGGTGGGCGTAATGGTCAATGCACTCACGGAAAGCCCAATTCATCTGTGCTTTGGTTATGGGGCGGAGTTTCTTGCTCTGTGCAAGTACCGTTTTCTCGAATTTGTTTCTCGGTTTCATAGGTTCAGAATAATGAGAGTTCAACTTGTTGTACATTTGTCTTTTGGCTCGCCTTAGCCTTGTTGCGGTTCTGCAACTTGCGCAGTTCCTCGGCTTGGTATTGGCGGATGGCTTGCTGCCGTGCTTCCGCCTTTTCCTCGTCAGTCAGTTCTACCGTATGGTTCACGACTACTTGGCATTGCAGTGGCTTGCCCACTTCGATGTCGTCCTCGTCATAATAGTGGACGGCTTGGGAATAGATTTCACCGTCTGAAAAGCCGTTGCAACCGCTTTTCTGCACCCAATTAAGGATATAGGTTGCGCAATCGTCAATGTTCTTGTTCGGCTTGTTGTAACTTGCCGCAAACAGCTTGTCCTCCGCTGCACGGCTGTCCAAATAGGCTTGGATTGTCCGCTTGAAATGGTCTGTTCCGTTCATATCGTCAGATTTTAGATGTTGTCATTCGTGTAAAGTATGTCGCAGTCCTCCACTTCGGAAGGTAGTCCGAAAAGGGGATAAGGCGAAAAATAGGGATGTGCGTTACCTTCTTCGTCCGTAAGGGGTGAGACAACCTGCACGTTCCACTTGCTCTGCCACTCGTCAATCATGCGGATTTCCTCGTCCGTCAGTCCCGTCATGTCACCGTTGATGATGTATCCCAAACTCCATGTGGGTATCTTTTCCATTGTCTTGTTCATAAGGCTCTCTTTTTGATTGGTTGTCAAATGGTTTCTTTCAAAATCTCTCTCCAATAGATTGGCTCTACCTCGCTTAAAAGAAAGTCTATGAAGTCCTTTCTTGCATCCTTGCACAACTCCTTGTACATTTCTCGGAATGTGCTGAAATTGCCGTTAATGTACGTTTCCACCATATACTCAAAGATGTTGTCCACTTCGTAAAACCTGCATTGCTGCGCTGCCGTCTTGCTGTTTCTTTTCGCCATATCCTTATGAATTAAAGGGTTAATAACCAAATGAATGTCCAAATAATTGTCACTATTGAAAGTAAGGCGGTGAGGATGCCGAACATGAAGTTCAACACGCCCAATAGGATTTCCCCTGCGATGCCTACCGCCAAACCTCCTGCGCAAAGGGTAATGCCCCATGCCGCTCTCGCTACTGCGGACAATACTTTCCGCAAAGCCTTTCCGATGTCGTTCAATGTCATTCTCATATCTTCCAATTTTTAAGTTGTTGTTACTTGTTTTGTTCGGATGGGGAGGTCGGGTCGAGTCCTTTTTCTTTTCGCCTCTCCGTATGTCCGATGTTTCCTTGTGACGTCTTCCGACCGCGCATCGGTCGTTTTCGTTTCTGGGGCCATGCAAAGGTTAGGGAGTAGGTTCAGCAAATTTTTTCGACAGAATACTACCTGAGCCTGCGAAGTGTGGAGATTGTGGCTAAAAAATTTGCTGAACCTAATCCCGTCTTTACCTTTGCCCCTGCAACGAAAATGGCCACTGATGCCGTCTGGAATGGCGGCATGGGAATATCGGCATACTTGCTGGAGAGGCGGGAAGGAAAAGGGGGAAGCATAGAGGATGGCGCAACGCGCCACGGGGAAGTTCAAAGGGCGGCGCAACGGACAAGGGGAAAGCCCCGCTTTCCTGCCGCCGTGACAGAAGTCCTGCAACCGTCATTGTCATACGTGCATGGCTTGCGGTTGCAAGTTTTCTGCCGACGGCACATGTCTTCAAACGGTCTTGTCTGCCATGCCCGGTTTGGCAAAAGCATGGCAAGACGGTTTGAGGACAGGGAAGACATGACAGCCGGAAATAGTCGCAGGTGCAGATTCACGCTTGCCGTGCCCTGCATCCGGCGGCATTTCGGCTGCCAAAAGAAGAAGAAGAGAAAAAGAAAATGGATAAAACGGACTTGTCCGTTCTGCACAAGCATATAAAAGAAGTGCCCACGACGATGGCGGTGTCACTTGTGACATTGTGGTCGTCGTGGGCTTTTTTTTGCTTGTGCCGTTTCTGAAATGGGCTTACGCACATCAAGCCGGAAGCCGTTTTCAGAACGGGGTAACGGCAATATCCCTAAAAAATAGGTAATGATTTGGTGCTATGGGATAAAAAATGTATCTTTGCAAATACGAAAGAGTTGTTTGAATCTATGAGGTAAACCGCAGCAAGTCAGAGCGTTCTGAATGTCGCTAAATCGTTACCTAAAATTTCACACTCTTCAATTCTATTCTGTGTATCAATCAGATACAGCTTTTTTAATTATCCTGGAGCAAAGATAGTTTATTTCGCGCCAAATACAAAAAATAGGGTTGACAGTTTTCCTTCGCACCGCCAATGAAATTATGACAAAAGCCGTTTCCATCCGGCACCATTTATGTACCTGCGGAAACGGCCTATTCGTTTGAAAGGTCACTTTATTCGCACTCCATCAGTTGACCACCAATTGTGGAAAATATTCGCGAAGCACTTTCTCCACCTCTGCCAAATGCTCCGGAGTGTTCTCTTTTACCCCCTCAAGCGGATATTTCCACCCCATGGCTTCATATTTATGCACGCCCAAGGTGTGATAGGGCAAAAGTTCCACACGTTGCAACTGACGGTAATTACGGAAATGCTCTCCCAATGCACGCAAATCCTCCTCAGCATCACTCAATCCGGGAACAATCACGCACCGCATCCAAAACGGCCGGCCGTTCTCCTCAAGCCATGCTGCCGTAGCTAATGTCTGGGCATTGTTGTGTCCTGTAATCTTCTGGTGTTTATCCGGCCGAATATGCTTGATGTCAAGCAACACAAGATCGGTAAGCGACAGGAGTTCCTCAACATGCCGGTTCCACACCCCGCCATTGGTATCCAAGCAAATATGAATGCCGTTCGCCTTCAACTCACGGAACAGCGGGACCAAAGCCTCGGCCTGCACCGTAGGCTCTCCGCCAGAGAAAGTGATTCCACCCCGTTTCCCAAAGAATGGCTTCATGCTGACAGCCTGCTCCAGAATATAATGCGGATCAGTCGGTTTGCTTTCGCCCACCGCATCAATTGTATCGGGATTGGCGCAATAGAGGCAGCGAAACGGGCATCCTTGCAAAAACACAACATATCGTAAACCCGGACCGTCGAAAGTGCCCATCGATTCATAAGAATGTACTCTAATAGTCTTTGTCATTTTTCTATTACATTTTTCTGATAGTCCTACATGAAATGCAAGCACCAGACTGTGATGAACAAAAGGTAAAAGGTAGAGGCGCGAAGGAATCGCCCTCACGCCTCTACCGAATTAATAGACAGACTATATGGAGGATACGTACCTTCGCTCTGCCTCCACTGTCTGTATGTGAATTTACATTTTCTCGTGGAACGAACGGCTGATGACTTCCAGCTGATGTTCGCGACTCAGCTTGATGAAGTTAACAGCATAACCACTTACACGGATAGTCAACTGCGGATACTTCTCAGGATGCTCCATTGCATCTTCCAGCATTTCGCGGTTGAGAACATTTACGTTCAGATGGTGCGCACCTTTCGTAAAATAGCCGTCAAGCATCGTCACCAGATTTTCCACGCGTTCTTCGGGCGTAGGTCCGAGCGACTTGGGCACAATCGAGAAGGTGTTGGAAATACCATCCTGTGAGTCACGATAACGCAACTTTGCCACTGAAGAAAGTGAAGCGATAGCACCGCTCTTGTCGCGGCCGTGCATCGGGTTGGCACCCGGAGCGAAGGCTACGCCCTTGGCGCGGCCGTCGGGAGTAGCACCCGTCTTCTTTCCGTACATCACATTGGAAGTAATGGTCAGCAAGGACAAAGTAGGACGAGCATTCTTGTAAACGGGCAACTTCTTAAGTTCTTCACTGAAGAAGTAAACCAAGTCAACTCCCAGATGGTCAACACGGTCATCGTTGTTACCGAAGCAGGGGAATTCACCCTGAATGTCAAAACGCTCGGTCAGACCAATTTCGTTGCGCACGGCACGAACCTTGGCATACTTGATAGCTGACAGTGAGTCGATGGCAATTGAAAGACCCGCCACGCCATAAGCCAGATTGATACGCGGATTCGTATCTACGAAGGCCATCTGCGCCTTCTCATAATAATACTTGTCATGCATATAATGAATGATATTCATCGATTCATTATAAACACGGGCAATCTGCACCAACACCTTCTTATAGTTGGCCATCACCTCTTCAAAATTCAATGTATCATTCTGCAGAACGGGGATACCTTCTACCATCACCGTACCCGTATTCTCACAACGACCGCCGTTTATGGCCAGCAACAAAGCCTTGGCCAGATTACAACGGGCACCGAAGAACTGAATCTGACGGCCGATGTCCTGATAAGACACGCAGCATGCGATTCCATAGTCATCGGAGTTACGCACTTCACGCATCAATGTATCGTTTTCATACTGAATGGAGCTGGTATCCACCGAAACCTTGGCACAGAAAGCCTTGAATCCTTCGGGAAGTTCCGGACTCCAAAGCACCGTCAGGTTGGGCTCTGGCGACGGACCGAGGTTATAAAGCGTCTGCAAGAAGCGGAAACTGGTCTTAGTCACCTTGGTACGGCCATCATTGAAACGTCCGCCGATAGCTTCAGTCACCCATGTGGGGTCGCCGGCAAAAATATCGTTGTAAGAGCTCATGCGCAGATGGCGCACCATACGGAGCTTGATAACGAACTGGTCGATGAGTTCCTGTGCAAAGACTTCATCAATCAGTCCGTGCTTCAAATCGTGCTCAATATAAATATCGAGGAAGGAAGACACGTTACCCAACGACATAGCCGCACCATCCTGCTCCTTGACAGCAGCCAGATAAGCCATGTAAACCCACTGTACGGCCTCCTGGGCAGTATAGGCGGGACGGCTGAGGTCCAATCCATAATACTCACCCAGAATCTTCATTTCCTTCAGCGCCTTGATTTGCTCGGCAACTTCTTCACGAAGGCGAATGCGGGCATCGGTCATCGGACCTGTCAAGGTGGTCAGGTCATGCATCTTTGCCTCAATCAGACGGTCCAGACCGTAAAGAGCCAAACGACGATAATCACCAATGATACGGCCACGAGCATAATTATCGGGCAAACCAGTCAAAAAGCCCAAAGAACGGAAACGGCGGATTTCTTCAGTATAAACATCAAAAACGCCATCGTTGTGTGTCTTGCGATAATGGGTAAAAATATCCTTGACTTTTGGATTCACTTCCACACCGTTTTCAGCACAAGCCTTTTCCACAACTCGAATACCACCATAAGGCTTAATGGCACGGCGAAGCAGTTCATCGGTCTGCAAACCGACAATCAACTCATTTTCTTTATCGATATAACCTGCTTTATGCGAACTGATAGTGGACACCGTATTGGGATCCAAAGAACGGACTCCGCCATTGGCACGCTCTTCTTCCAATGCTTCCAGACAGAGATTCCAAATACGGCGCGTACGCTGCGTAGGACCTTCCAGGAAAGATGCATCTCCTTCATAAGGGGTAAGATTCTTGTGAACGAAATCAGTCACATTGATTTCCTGGCTCCATACGCCGTCAATAAAATGATTTTTCAAATCCATAAATAAACTAATTGATTGTATATCTTTTCTATCTCGGCTGCAAAGATACAACTTTTTTTTCACTCCGGCAACAGTGTGTACCAAAAGTCGTTTTTTGAGTTCCATATTTCCCTATATATTCATAAAATCATTTCATCACTTCAACAGGGAAACTCAAAATGAACTCAAATTTAGCAGACCTATGCCCAAACGAGCTGTTCATTCTCAAAAAATGATGATAATAAAAAACTTAACCTTAAGAAAACATTGCGTATCCGAAAAAGTTACAAACCGCATAAAGCCAGTCGGAACACTTGCACACCCAACACACAGCCATAACTTTTTCACCGCAAAAACAGTCAGTACTTTCGTAAAAACTAAAGTACTGACAGAAAACTCTGTCAGTACTTTAGGATTTTCTGTCAGTAGGATTGTGAAACCGTGATGCGGCAATAGCATACAATGATCCTCTATTGGGGACAGATAATTATACCGAACTCACATTACATTCGGAATTTAGCACATAAAAGTCTCGTCATCCCATTGGCTTACTCACGGCGGCGTTCCTTTATATTTGGCATCAGCCAAAACGTAACGATAGTAAGAAACGCACGAAACCGGGAAAAAAGCTGCCCTCAGCACGGCCAATAACGGATTCCTTTCCGCCACATGAAACAAATGCGCACGATGGCGGATACAAAAAAGTACCAACCTGCAACGATCCAACAATGAGGAAGAAGCCTGCAGATGTGACATTTTCAACGCATCATCCAACGCCGCAGTTTGCCAGGGCAATGCTTGCAAGAACTCCGTCCAATGCCGGAAACGGTTACGCACGGTCGGACGTAATAATCTGTACACCCTGAGGCTGTCATATGCCGATGAAAAAATATTGCTCAACGAATGGCGACGGTCAACAGGCTCAGAATAGGTAGCCGCGGTTACATGCCGCCGCTGATTCACAACCACCCGCGGCACATAAGCCACCTTGCCCGCTGCTGCCGCAACTACCTGCAACTGCAAATCATACATAAAGAAATCACATTGAGGCAATTTTGCAAGCAATTCACGTCGGAACAATTGAGTATGTCCTGGCATCATGCCGACATACAACATACGCAACAGATGGATATTGGGCAAGCGTCTGTCAAAAGAGACGGGGGCACCATCCGTAGAAAAAGGCCGACTGATTCCGCCTACCAGCCAGTTATCTCCCAAAGCTTCCACCTGCCACTCCAATTTCCGAAGTTCCCAAATATCATCCTGGTCTGAAACTGCGATGAGTTCTCCTGTTGCGCGAGCCAGCGCTGAAAAAAAATTACGGTTAATACCAGGTTTTCCCTCATGACGATAAAAACGGATAAAGGGATAAAGCCGGGCATACTCCTCCACAACAGCCTGCGTATTATCCGTCGAGCCGTCATCCTGAACGATAATCTCATACACCGGATACGTCTGCCTGATGATTGATTCCAACTGCTCTGCCAGGAAACGTCCGCCGTTATACGTACACATCACAACCGAAACTTTCGGAAGGTCATGACTGGAAGCTGCTTGCGGTTGATTGTTCATTTCATTCATTTTGAGAACAAAATTACGAATTCGTTTGATATAATTCAGGAAGAAATAGATATTTTTGCACCGCATTCCCGACAACACCAAACAGATGGAGAACAAAACCGACCTCAAAGAAAGCACAGCCAAAGGCTTTTTCTGGGCAGCCTTGAGCAATGGCACCCAGCAAATCATGACGATGGCTATCGGTATCATCATGGCCAACATCCTCTCCGTCGAAGATTATGGAATGGTGGCCATGCTGACGATATTCTCCACCCTGGCCGGTAACCTGCAGGAAAGCGGATTTACCAGTGCGCTCTGCATTAAAAAGGAAGCACGGCATGAAGACTTCAATTCCGTATTCTGGTTCAGCACACTCGTCAGCCTTACACTCTACGGACTGCTCTTTTTCGGGGCCCCCTTTATTGCCCGGTTCAACCGTAGCCCCGAGCTGACACTGCTGGGCCGAATCATCTTTATCGGCTTTTTCATCTCCAGTTTCGGCACAGCTCACGCAGCCTATCTCTTCCGGAATTTGATGGTACGCGAAAAAACCTCTTCGCAAGTTATGGCCTCCGTTGCATCAGGCATAACCGGGCTGGGTACCGCCATTGCCGGTGGCGGCTATTGGAGCCTTGTTGTCATGGACCTGACCTACAAGCTTACCTACACTTCGCTCATCTGGCACTTCTCCCCTTGGCGCCCTACCCTGCACATCGACCTGCACCCGGCCCTGGCCATGTTCAGTTTCAGCAGCCGCCTGTTGCTGACCAACATGCTGACCACGCTGAACAACCAAGTGTTGCAGTCTGTTCTTGGCCACTTCTATATCCAGACACAGGTTGGACAATATTCACAGGCCAACAAATGGAGCACGATGGGCGGCACCCTCCTGACCGGCATGGTGGGTAACGTGGCTCAGCCGGTACTGGCCAGTGTCAACGAAGAAGAAAACAGACAGGTACGCATTTTCCGGAAAATGCTGCGCTTCACCGCCATGCTTTCGCTGCCGGCCCTTTTCGGTCTCGGCCTGATTGCACCCGAATTCATTCTCCTAACCATCCGTGAGAAATGGCTACCCTGTGTTCCTTATCTGCAAACCCTATGTGTCGGCACAGCCTTCATCCCGCTCAACCAAATGTTTGCCAACCTGCTCATCAGCAAAGGACAGTCCAACGGATATCTGATTTCCACCACTACGTTCCTGGCCCTCCAGCTTTCTGCCATACTTCTGCTTCACCCCTACGGCATACAACCGTTGCTGTATACCATCGCCGGATTGAACATCATCTGGCTACTTGTATGGTTTGCCTTTGCCCGTCGGTTCATACATCTCAGTTTGCGGCAAGTCATCACCGACATAGCTCCATTCCTGACTAGTGCAGCCATTGCCATAGGCTCAGCCGCCTGGACGGCAAGTTTCATAGCGACACCCGCACTTTCCCTTGTTGTCAAAATTGCCGTAGCCGTCATTATTTATGCCGCAATCATGCAAATCACCGGTATCGACATTTGGAAAGAATGCCTCAACTATGTCTGGAAGAGGTGCCGGAAAAAGAGAGAAAACAAATAAAACAGAGATAAGTCAGACGAAAACTTCACGGCCAAACACTTAGATTCCGGAAAAAACACTAACTTTGCGCCACGAAAATCATACACTTAAAATAAAAAGCACAAACCAACATGATTAAATCACAAGACATCAAGAAAGGTACCTGCATCCGTATGGACGGCAAGCTGTACTTCTGCATCGACTTCCTCCACGTAAAACCCGGTAAGGGCAACACCATCATGCGCACCACGCTGAAGGATGTAGTTTCCGGCCGCGTACTCGAAAAGCGTTTCAACATCGGCGAAGCTCTTGAGGATGTCCGCGTAGAACGCCGTCCCTACCAGTTCCTTTATATGGAAGGCAACGACTACATTTTCATGAATCAGGAAACTTTCGACCAGGCTCCTATCGCCAAAGAACTGATTACCGGCGTTGATTTCATGAAGGAAGGTGACACGGTTGACGTAGTCAGCGACGCAGACACAGAGACCATTCTCTATGCAGAAATGCCTGTCAAGACGCAATTGAAAGTGGTTTATACCGAACCGGGTCTCAAGGGCGATACCGCTACCAATACCACCAAGCCCGCAAAAGTAGAAACCGGTGCTGAAGTGCGCGTACCTCTTTTCATCAATGAAGGTGAAATCATCGAAGTTGATACCCGCGACGGCTCCTATGTGAACCGCATCAAGGCATAACTTTCGCGCAGAAAACATACTTTACCATGCCGTTTGCCGCAAATTCATGCAGTGAACGGCATCTTCTTTTATAATCCGCACTCGCTGTGAGCTGCTCCCCCCGTTCCACTGAAGTCAATGCCCCAAGGCTACCACACGACGTGCAACCCTAAAAAGCCGCAAAAGCCTTTGAAGATTTCCCCGTATGTAGTAAATTTGCACTTGGAGAGAATCCGTCCATGTATAAGATAAAAAGATTAGACCTATATATATTACAAAAGTTCCTGCCGCTCTTCGCCGCAGCTTTTTTCATATGCCTGTTCGTCTTCATGATGCAGTTCACCTGGCGATACGTCGACGAACTGATAGGCAAGGGATTGTCCATGGATATCCTCGCCCGTTTTTTCTGGTACATGGGCATTACCCTGATTCCGACGTCACTTCCTTTGTCCGTATTGCTGGCCTCACTCATTACCTTCGGAAACATGGGCGAACAGTTGGAACTGCTCTCCATGAAAGCTGCCGGAGTTTCACTTGTGAGAATCATGCGGCCCGTTCTCTTCATCGTTATCCTGCTGACAGGCACTTCCTTCTATTTTCAAAACAACACGTCGCCGGAGGCACAGGTCAAGCTGCGTTCTCTTCTCATCAGCATGAAGCAGACCTCTCCCGCCGTAGAAATACCCGAAGGCATCTTTTACAGTGGCATTCCCAATGTTAATCTTTATGTGGAGAAGAAAGATACTCCTACCGGAATGCTCTATCAGCTAATCATCTACAAAACCGACCAGGGATTCGACAGAGCACAAATCGTATTGGCCGATTCGGGCCGCGTTGAGATGACAAAAGACAAAATGCATCTCCGGCTCGAACTGTGGAACGGCGAACAATTCGAAAATCTGCAGTCGCAAAATTTCACGAGCAACCGCAACAAGAATGTTCCCTACGACAGGGAAACTTTCAAATACAAGCAGATGCTCATCGACTTTGACAGCAATTTCGACCTCATGGAAGCCGAAGCGCTCAAAGATATGCCGACGGCAAAAAACATGAAGCAGATTGTGCAAAGTGTGGATTCTGTCAATCAGGAACTGGACAGCATCGGACACGACAATTTCATACAAGCCAAAAACAACTGGTTCAAAGACCCTGTTCTGGCGAAAAAAGATTCCATTAAAGTTGTACAACAATCAAAAACAGCCCCGGTTCCATTCGATAAGCTCGTCAGCACGACCAACAAGCACAAACTCTTAAGTGCATACTATAACGCCAAGAGTCTGGCGCAGTCATACGCCACCGAACTGGAATGGAAAAGTGTAAACACCGGCAACAGTAATTATTATGTACGCCGCCACTGGATAGAATGGCACCAGAAGATGACCCTTTCGCTGGCCTGTCTTTTCTTCTTCTTCATCGGCGCTCCATTAGGTGCTATCATCCGGAAAGGAGGATTGGGTACACCCACCGTCATTTCCGTCATGATTTTCATCTTCTACTATATCATCAATACCTCCGGCATGAAAATGGCCCGCGACGGCAGCTGGAACATGATTTTCGGCATGTGGATCAGTTCTGCTGTATTGCTCCCCTTTGGCGTATTCGTCACCTACAAGGCCAACAAGGATTCCGTCGTATTCAACAGCGACCTCTATCTGTCCATTCTCCGCCGGTTCCTCGGAATGCGTTCCAACAGAAGCTATTTCCGCAAGGAAGTTATCATTGAAGACCCAGATTATCCTCAACTGCTGCCCAAGATTGCGCGATTGAGAGAAATGTGTATCCAATACAACAACAGCAACCGCCTGCTTCTGGCACCAAGATACTTCAAAACTTTCTTTGCCTATCGGGAAGACCACGCGATAGAAGATGTAGACCGTCTGATGGAAGAAATTGCCGAAGAACTTAGCAACAGCCGCGACAATAAAGTCATACAGTTGCTCAACACCTATCCCATTCTCTTCTGTCACGCCCACATCACACCGTTCCACGGACGGAAACGCAACATGATTGCCGGTCTGCTCCTTCCCATAGGAATCATCTTATGGCTGCGCATCTGGAGATTTCGTCTGCGCCTGCTGCGCGACTTGAAACAAATCGTCAAGACCTGCGATGCCCTTGAAGAACGTATCAACCGGATGTTGCTGACGCAAGAAAAAAAAGAATAGGATTCCGGAGAAGCAGAAGCGCATCATAACACACAGGAAGAGGCAGAACACCTCCCCGTGTCTCCGTTCTCATCTCTCCGTCCACAGCACCGTACTGTCCCGCAGCGCCGACACTTTGGCGGGAAAAGAACCATCAATAAAGAATACACCTTATATAAAATTTCCCAAAAATGGAAACCAATAAAATTGCGACTATCGAAGAAGCTTTGGAAGATTTCAAAGCCGGAAAATTCGTCATCGTAGTCGATGACGAAGACCGGGAAAACGAAGGTGACCTGATTATGGCGGCCGAACTGGCCACTCCCGAATCAGTCAACTTCATGCTCCACTGCGGACGTGGCGTGCTCTGCGCTCCCATCACCAACGAGCGCTGCCGTCAGCTGGAATTGGACCATCAGGTACAATGCAACACCAGCATGCTGGGCACTCCTTTCACCGTCACTGTCGACAAACTGGAAGGTTGCACCACAGGCGTAAGTTGCCATGACCGTGCTGCCACCATCCGTGCTTTGGCCGACCCGATGAGCCGCCCCGACTCTTTCGGACGCCCCGGACACATCTGCCCCCTGTATGCACAGGACAGAGGAGTGCTGGCACGTGCCGGACACACCGAAGCTGCTGTCGACCTGGCCCGGCTGGCCGGCCTGCACCCTGCAGCCTGCCTTATTGAAATTCTCAATGAGGACGGCACCATGGCACGTATGCCGCAGCTTCAGGTCTTTGCCGCAGAAAAAGGACTGAAGATTATTACCATCAAGGATCTCATCGCCTACCGCCTCAAACACGAGTGCCTCGTAGAAAAAGGCGAGGAAGTGGATATGCCCACCGAATACGGACACTTCAGACTGATTCCTTTCCGGCAGAAAAGCAACCATCTGGAACATGTCGCCCTCATCAAAGGCACCTGGAAGAAGGACGAACCCGTCATGGTACGCGTGCATTCCTCCTGCGTGACTGGCGACATTTTCGGCAGCGAACGCTGCGACTGCGGCGAACAGTTGCACAAAGCAATGCGAATGATTGAGGAAGAGGGAAAAGGCGTTGTGCTCTATCTCAACCAGGAAGGAAGAGGTATCGGGCTGATGGCCAAAATAGCAGCCTACAAGTTGCAGGAAGAAGGACTCGACACCGTTGACGCCAACATCCATCTGGGTTACGACCCTGACGAACGCGATTACGGCGTGGGCGCACAAATTCTCAACATGCTGGGCATAACAAAAATGCGCCTGCTTTCCAACAATCCCGTCAAGCGGGTCGGACTCGAAGCCTACGGACTGGAAATCGTGGAAAACGTTCCCATCGAAATCTGTCCCAACCCTTATAACGAGCGCTACCTTCGCACCAAGAAGGAACGGATGGGCCATAACCTCCACTTCAACAAATAATTCCACATTCTCCCCGCCCCATCCGGCTGTACCATAAAAGAGGGAAACAGCCGCAACCTTCCGGCTGGGGAACAACAGGATTCATCCAGACTGGGAGACATACGCTTCCGCCCAACATTACCGGCAGGAGCCTCTCATCTACAAAACAATAAAATTATGGAACAGGAAAAAATCATCAACGTTTACGAAAGCGCGTCACGCGCAACAGCGTTTTCCGCCCTCATGCGCAAAGTCTACCTGTGGATGACCATGGGACTTGCCATGACGGCGCTGACAGCCGCCTATATCGCACAGAGCCCGGCTATGCTGCAAGCCATCTACGGTGGATACACCTTCTACATTCTTCTGTTTGCCGAGCTCGGCCTGGTGTGGTACATGAGCGCACGCATCATGAGGATGTCCTTTCTCAGTGCAGGCCTTGTCTTTGCCGTTTACTCCATTCTCAACGGAGCCACTCTCTCGGCTCTCGCAGCCGCCTATTCGGCGGAAGTCATCGCGGCCACCTTCTTCACCACAGCCGGCACCTTCGGCGCCATGACACTGGCCGGTTTCGTCGTGAAGCGCGACCTCTCCACGATGGGCCGTTTCCTCTTCATGGCCCTGATTGGCCTCATCATCGCTACGGTAGTCAACATTTTCGTTGCCAGTTCCGCGCTTTACTGGGGCATTACTTATCTGGGCGTACTGATTTTCTGCGGTCTCACCGCCTATGACACCCAGGCCATCAAAATGATGATGATGAACTATGGCGGCGAAGTCAACGAAAGCACCATGAAACTGGCCTTGCTGGGCAGTCTCCGCCTTTATCTCGATTTCGTCAATCTCTTCCTCTACTTGCTCCGCATCTTCGGAGGACGTGAATAAATCAAATGATTTCGGCAGTTTTCCCAAAAAACTGTAGAAATCAGTTCCACACGACAGCACCTCATGAGCAGCACTGATCTACTCATGAGGTGCTGCTCTTTTTCCTCGTGGCGCTCTCCAGCAACGGGCGTCCGCCAAACGATGCCCTCAAACAGATTCGAGTCTCAGGTAATCCATTCGCAATTCCCCGGCGCCGTTCCCTTTTCAAGGAAACAGCCACCCCAGCCGGATTTTCCTAAAGTACCGACAGGATTTCCTAAAGTACTGAGAGAATTTTCTAAAGTACTGACAGGATTTTCTAAAGTACTGACTGTTTTTCCAAAAGTACCGACTGTTTTTTCGGAAGTACCGACTGCGTGCTTCCTTTCTTTGGCCCGCCACGCAACAGTGCCTTATGTCGGGGGAAAATATACGGCCCGCCAGAAGTCCGCAAATACTTCCGACGGGCCGAACTGCCTTTAAGAATAGCAGACAGTCTAAAGGTTCAGCTACAACTTGTCGAGCAGGAAAAGAATCTCCGTATTGGCATCGAACTTATGCTTTTTATAGTCCTTGTAGGTCGGCATCCAGTCCGGATAGAAAATCTTGGCCCGCCGGTCCGCCGCCGGCAAGAAAATCTGTATGGAATTGGAAATGGACCCCCGCAGTCCGGTATACGGGAGACTGAACGAGGTCTGTTCCATAAACGTATTCGGTGCCTGCCGGCTGGGCACGCCGACGATGATAGCCCCCAGTTTCCACAAATAGAAGGCATAGTGGAAAGCAGCACTGAAAGTCTCGCTGTCAGTGACGACAAACACCTGCCGCGGTGTGTACAGTGGTTTTCCGTTTTGGGCTGTCAGCAAATGCGGCACACTGCTGATGTACGTGTGGTCCTTACACAGCTCTTCTATCGTCGGAGGAGCGGCGGCGGTGTCTTTTACGGCCAGTGTGTAGTCGCCCATCTTCCAATTGGCGTTCCGGCTACGGTTGAAGTGGGCGAGGTCCGTATTCTGCTTTCTCATCAGAAGAGGAGATACAAGCTGGTAGAAGTCGCCCATATCGACGCTAAAACAGCGCGGTCCGTATAACTGATAAAGCGTGGGAAGCGTGATGGGGGTCCATCCGCCTCCATTTCCTCGCAGGTCAATGATAAGCACCTCCGACTGGTTCCGCTTCATTTCCGTCAGCATTTCTGCAAACGTTTCGGAGAAGGAAGGGATGTTTTTGATGGCCTCAAGAGTGTCCGCCGGCATCCGCTGCCCCATACTCTGATAGTAATAGGCCATCTGCTCCATCAGCCCGCCCCATTTGTTTCGATAGATGAACTCGAAATTGTCACGGCCGTATATCATGTCGACATTGAAGTACATCACCTGCTTTTTCCTGTCAACATATCGGTAGGCCAGGTTTTGCCCCGGCAGTTCCAGCGAAGTCGCGGCAGTGGCAGTTATGCCGGCAGAAGCTTCCCTGGCAGGCAGCAACGGCAGGCGAAGCCGCTGGGTACGTCCCTCCGGGGTCAGCAACGTCAGCACCACCGTATCTCTTTGTTCCGGAAAGAGTTGTCGCAGAAATTCTTCATGCGCCAACTGGCGGCTGACCAGGAAATAGCGGTCATAAAGATTCTCACAGGCCCGTAGCCCGGCTGCACGCGCCAGCACCGTCTGCAGGGAATCGCCGTTGACCGCAACGACACGGCTCCCCAGCAAATGCCGGTCCGCCTTGGGCAACCCCACCACAATCAGTTCTTCAGGAATGACCTTCAGCCGTAACGGCAACATCCGCTGCATCCGGCTGTCCGATGCAGAAGGCCTGAACAGCGAAGTATGTCCATCCTGCAAACGGGAAAGAAAAATCGAAATCTGCTCATGAAAATCCTGTAACGAGTGAGGAGTTGAGCGCAACCGGTTTTCCAGTTCGAAGGCCGCCTTGTGGAAAAAGAACTTTCCGCCGAAACCGCTGTATGGGTCCGGATGAGTGGTTTCCAACAGTTCCACAAGATATTCAAAGTCCGAAACGAGTTCCCTTTCAGCCATAACGGCCGAAGTTTGTGCTTGTGCGTGGCTGCCGAAGAGAGACAAGCCGCCAAGCAGAACAGTACATAAGCGTTTCATACAAATCAATAGTTCGTTAAAAATTAGCCAAGCCTAAGCGGCTTTGGCGGTAAATAAAA
>ERZ791743.420-NODE-420-length-41039-cov-32.305168_pt1 | contig 41039 bp, 28 predicted proteins | sample MGYA00509952_ERZ791743 | MGnify/ENA primary metagenome ERZ791743 (study PRJEB30046, sample SAMN00792040) | human gut metagenome | study: EMG produced TPA metagenomics assembly of the A metagenome-wide association study of gut microbiota in type 2...
TGAGCATTGACGACATCGCTATCAAGAGCTGGGACGAATACAAATAATCCGTACCACTTAAAGATATAGATAAAATTAATCCCCTCCGGAACTATTTGTTATGAATGAGTTCTGGAGGGGATTTTTTGCCTTAAACTTTTTAGTTTCCAAGTTTCAGATTAAAAGGTAGGATTAAAAGTCCCTGGCCGAGTATAATCACAATCTGATACTCGGTTTCAATTCCATAAGGTACGATTAAAAGCAATACCTGATTATTCCAACATGGCTATTGAATGGTTTCAATTCCATAAGGTACGATTAAAAGAACAAAGAATACTTAAAAGCGAAACCATGATTATGTTTCAATTCCATAAGGTACGATTAAAAGTTCCCTCTTGTGCTGATAGACATACCTGAAACCTCAGTTTCAATTCCATAAGGTACGATTAAAAGTGTGACAGATAATATTCTGGATTCCGATGTGACCGTTTCAATTCCATAAGGTACGATTAAAAGGCCTTCCTGGTCCGGCTTCTGGGGCCCTGCATCGCAGTTTCAATTCCATAAGGTACGATTAAAAGCAACAAAGGCTTTTTAATTTATTCACTTGTGCGAGTTTCAATTCCATAAGGTACGATTAAAAGCGTTAATGTCTACCGATCCGTTGGCCTGTGCCTTGTTTCAATTCCATAAGGTACGATTAAAAGGCCGTGTGGCCGCAATGGGTTCCAAGTTCGTGGAAGTTTCAATTCCATAAGGTACGATTAAAAGAGAACGTAAAGATTTTTCGCTATCTTCTTCTGCAGTTTCAATTCCATAAGGTACGATTAAAAGTGTACTTGGTTGTACTTCCACGTTTGACGAGTATGTTTCAATTCCATAAGGTACGATTAAAAGCATAGCTTGTCTGCACATCGTTTATCATGATTTTCCGTTTCAATTCCATAAGGTACGATTAAAAGCTTTAGGCAGGTGATGAAAGGGTTCTCATACATTCTTCGTTTCAATTCCATAAGGTACGATTAAAAGAAAGAGGGGACTATTCTCCCCAAAGCTCATGCCTTTGTTTCAATTCCATAAGGTACGATTAAAAGCCATTTCATCGAACATCGCACGCAGGTACTCGTTGTGTTTCAATTCCATAAGGTACGATTAAAAGAGCTCTCCCGAAATAAACGGGGTGACTTCTTCAAGTTTCAATTCCATAAGGTACGATTAAAAGAAAACATCGAAACACCTACAAAACCGAATTTAAGGCGTTTCAATTCCATAAGGTACGATTAAAAGCAGGTAAAAATTGGGTACATTTAACGACAATAAAAAAGTTTCAATTCCATAAGGTACGATTAAAAGGAAAATGAGCATCATTGAAGCATTATCCGAAAAAAAGTGTTTCAATTCCATAAGGTACGATTAAAAGCTCTTCCAGCAGGATTTCCGCACTGGTTACACCAAAGTTTCAATTCCATAAGGTACGATTAAAAGTTAAGCCCCAACATGAAAGCAGGTAACTTTCGGCTGTTTCAATTCCATAAGGTACGATTAAAAGAAGGCCGATGCCGACGGCGTTCTGACCAGCTACGAAGGTTTCAATTCCATAAGGTACGATTAAAAGATTCCAGACTGTTTAATTTATGAAAGCTATATTTCGTTTCAATTCCATAAGGTACGATTAAAAGGTGGGGGCAACACGATAAACACCGCGGAAAATCAGTTTCAATTCCATAAGGTACGATTAAAAGAATGTTCCGTTTGCGTGATCATTACGGAGTATTCAAGTTTCAATTCCATAAGGTACGATTAAAAGGCAGCAACGGCAGAAATAAATAAATCTTTATTCAGTTTCAATTCCATAAGGTACGATTAAAAGTAAATCCGGTTATTAAGGATGCGTATGTAGATTTGTTTCAATTCCATAAGGTACGATTAAAAGGCACCGACACCCATATCCACGAAATACAGGTAATAGTGTTTCAATTCCATAAGGTACGATTAAAAGCCGGACGACTGGAATCCGGCCATCGAGATAGAAATGGTTTCAATTCCATAAGGTACGATTAAAAGCGGATGAAACCACTTACGATTCGATTCACAACATGGGTTTCAATTCCATAAGGTACGATTAAAAGAAAGGTAAGGACATCTTTACGGAACCGGTATTAAAGTTTCAATTCCATAAGGTACGATTAAAAGCGCCGGCCTTCGCCGTCCACCTTCGCCGCCTGGATGTTTCAATTCCATAAGGTACGATTAAAAGTTTAATGCGAATACACATGACGATGCGGAAGACTGCTGTTTCAATTCCATAAGGTACGATTAAAAGTTCAACAAACTTCGCATCAAGGTTATCGAAGATATGTTTCAATTCCATAAGGTACGATTAAAAGTGATTCGCGCTGGCATTTTGGTCTACTCCTTGTTCGTTTCAATTCCATAAGGTACGATTAAAAGTAAGCACATAATTTTAATATTAGGTTATAAATAAGTTTCAATTCCATAAGGTACGATTAAAAGTGTTGTCTGCATCTTTCCAACCATTTTTGCAACTGTTTCAATTCCATAAGGTACGATTAAAAGGGATGCTTCTTGCATTTCCTTCTGTGTCTTTGCGTGTTTCAATTCCATAAGGTACGATTAAAAGGTGGAACTCTTCCCCTCATGTATTGTGTGATTCCGTTTCAATTCCATAAGGTACGATTAAAAGAAGGATGCTTCTTGCATTTCCTTCTGTGTCTTTGCGTGTTTCAATTCCATAAGGTACGATTAAAAGCACGAGGTGTAATACTTGCTATTCCGATAATGTAGTTTCAATTCCATAAGGTACGATTAAAAGAGAGTGTCAAGGTCTTCTAGCTTGTAGTTCTTCAGTTTCAATTCCATAAGGTACGATTAAAAGAAAAGCACAGACTAACTCTATCAAAGCCGATACAAGTTTCAATTCCATAAGGTACGATTAAAAGATTGTTTGCCATCTGCCCTATAATGTCACTTCCGTGTTTCAATTCCATAAGGTACGATTAAAAGTCTTCCCTGAAATTCAGTTCCTCCAGTTCTGTCTGTTTCAATTCCATAAGGTACGATTAAAAGCTTTGCAGGCAGAAGCACAGAAGGCACAAATAGAGCGTTTCAATTCCATAAGGTACGATTAAAAGCTTTCTCCTGCCGCGAAGTTTCCGTATGTCTTATGTTTCAATTCCATAAGGTACGATTAAAAGATCCGTCTTTTTTGCTGGGTCTAGTCCTTTTGCTTGTTTCAATTCCATAAGGTACGATTAAAAGCCTTCATTATAATTTATAACAAACACTGAAAATAAGGATATTACACAATGCGAATATAATAAAAATACGATAAAAAGATGTCGATGCCCAATTATATAAAATCCATTAGGCATCGACATCCTCATAAATTCCTGTGTATCAATAAGTCAAAGAACTATTAAAATAATGATATTTCTACCAAGACAAAAAAGGAAATACATCGACAGACTGACTTCAAAGAAAAATATCTATATCAGCACGCTCTTTACCCACAATTTGCTTATTCATTGTATATTGGGAAGAACCACTAAATATAATTATACTATCTTCATCCTTTTTCATAAAGACATCACACATCATCAACAATTCTTTCAAACGAGCTTCTGAGATTTCGCCTTCAAACACAGAATTTTGAATCCAATTCAAGTACCTCCGACACAGTTTCAACATCTTCCCGACTCGCCGTTCTCCAAAATCATAGACCAGAATGACATACATATTACCAGTACATTTTAAAAGGTTTATATTCTTCCATAGCCAACAGATGTTTAGCTAATTTGTAACATTCCAATTTAACCAAGTGCCTATAACTTACAGAACGTTTTAAGGATCTGTGCTGAATCGTCTCTTGTAAACGGTCTTCCAAAGCTTTTACAAATATCTTCTTTCCTGATGAATTAAGCAAACATTTATTCAACTTACGGTCAAAATGTTTTTCCTGAATTTCTTTCCGGTTCAATACTTTAAAAATGACCCGATCCACCAGGATAGGTTTGAAAATCTCAGCAATATCCAGCGCTAAAGAATAACGACGTTCACCCGGTTTATGCAGATAACTGATAGTAGGATTCAACTGAGTTTGATGAATGGCTCGCAAACAAATCGTATAACATACCATATTGCCGAATGAAATCAATGCATTTACTTCATTTTGTGGAGGACGTTTGGTACGGTTTCCCATCTCAAAATCATTCAGAATTAGATTAAATGCGGCATAATAATATTGCCTTATCTGACCTTCTATGCCCATTAATTCTTCAGTATTACTAGTCTGGGATATTTGAGAAGAAAGCTTTTTCATCAAATCAATCAGCTCCTCCATATCCTTCCCTCTCCGATTATAGTATTGAAGGTTCTTAATCATATTATAAGCAGCTCCCTCAATAAACTTCTGCGCAATACACATTCTTTTCTTTAAATTCTGATAATAAGAAGTCTGAGCTAACAACATCCTGCCAGAAAGCAAGCTGTCTCTCGGCATAAATGAACCTGTGTAGTTCTCATAATAATCAAAGAAATGAACTGCTATGTCTTTTTGGCCCAAGAAATTAAACAATGAACTATTGGCACGCAATGAACCAAACACATAAAACTCACTGATATCTTCCACCGGCAAATAACGAGGCTGAGAAGTAACACTCATATCCTCTCCTTCTTCCGCACAAGGAGTAAACTTCAACGTATTATCTTTTCTCTCCAGGATACCGGGATTAAACAAATAAAAAGTCTTTTTCATTCTTCCACCTCCTTACTGTAACAAAACTCAAAATAACTGCAATTACGACACAAAGATTTCTGAATCAGCGGTGGGCAGTTCTCGTCTGAAACGATTTTCTCTATATCCTTTTTCATCGCTTCTATCTTTTCTCGATCAAGATCACTCAGAATGACCGGATGAGTTTTCCTTAAAACTGGATATTCTAGTAAACCGGTCACTCCTTCTATCCCATTCTGTTCAAATACATAAAGATAATACTTTACTTGCCATTCATGAGCTTTCTCAACCTTATTTGATTTCTTAATTTCATGAATCACCTTACTCTTGGCGTCATAATAATCGACCTTTATTCCATCCAGTTCTATTTCTTCATATTTTTCCGAACGTTGTGGATAAGAATCTTCATGAATCAGTTTACCCTCAAGAACTAAATCGGAGGTATGTTCAAATCTTATTCCATTAGCATGAAGCCATAACTCACGCTGACATACATTATAAAGATTTATCAATGTCGCATTTATATACATAAATCATACTTTAAATAAATAATGAATCCATACATATGTTAGTATTGATACCACCTTCTAAAGAATAAACAGCATGATAATTTTCTAGATAAAAATAACCATATCTTTCCTCACCATAAGTTTTCAGTAAATCAAAATCTTTACTTGTAATATATAATGAGAATGTAAAATATGACATCAGAACTCTCATATTAACTAACTTCCGTTTAAACTCTACAAAATCAGAATCCTGGTTTAACAACAGGCTAACATACGCGTTCCATACACATACTCCACTTATCCATTCATCATAATAAATATCAAGTTCATCTAATAAGCTAATGAATCCCTGCATGCAACTAATCCGGACGGAAAGAGGTACAAAAACAGAAACAGTATCCGTATCAATTAAAATTAGACTCCGGTCAACTTTCTTATAATTAAGAATAGAAAGCTCTTCTTTTAAATCATTAATATTTTCAAAAAAAACAGATGAATTTCTTCGAATAATTTTTGACAAAACGTCCTTATACAAATAATCAAAATCCTTTTGCTCAAGAATATGCATATATTTGTTCAGTGATAGAGATTTTATAACTCTGAATCTTTCATCCTTTCCATATATACAATCTGGTGCATCACAATTAAACACATATAATTTACAAGATTGTTTCCGCACATTCCTATTGATTCGACCTGCCAATTGTTCCTCACTATCAATAATAGACTTATCTTTGAAACCTAAATCCATATCAATATCTACCCCTGCTTCTACTACCTGAGTAGAAATCAGAAGCACTCTCATCTTCCTATATTCAGAAGTTTTCAGATTTTCAATAATTTCTTTCCGACGTGGTTCCAATATAGTACCTGACAATAAATATATCTCATCAAAAAAGGTATCCTCAGAAAACAAGGCATAAAACTCTGATGCAGAGTGTTTGTATATAAACTCTATAATTACATGGACACTACCTGGATATAAATTATTATTTTCTGCATACCAACGTGATTCTTGAAGTAATTTATCATGAAGTTTACCTAAATACTCACAATGCTGATTGGGAGAGCAAGGCATATTCCAATCCAACAAACTATAATCAAATACTACTCTCCTACAAAAATTAGGATTCAAAAAGTATTTATTCTTATTTTCTATCAAATAAGTAAAATCAGCCCCTTTCACTATTTCTCCTATTTTAGGAAGTGTAGCCGACATTACAATAAACTTCATATTAAAACATGCAGAATATTCCTTTATAAAAAAAGCAATTACATCCCAAGTAGAAGGATTGTATGATTGTATCTCATCCAGAATAACAACAGAGTTGGCTAACCGAGAAAAAACGTAATTTGCTTCCTTTTTATTTGTTGTTAAATATTCAAAGAATCTCACATGAGAGAGTAATGATACCGGATAATTTACAAACAAACTATCTATATAGTCTATATATTCATTCTTATAGTCATCAGTTTCCTCTTTAATTAAAGAATGTGACGAAGCGCTAACTGAAATATGAGCTGCCTTAGAATGTAATTCAATAATTTCATCATTCTTCAAGCCAAACACATCCTTTAATGAAACATAAGTTTGGGTAATAAGAGTTGTAAACGGAAAAACATAAAATATCTTATTCAAAGTCTTGTCTTTTAATAATTCCGCAACAGCCAACATAGACACATTCGTCTTTCCACCACCCGTGGGAGCCTCTATATAAAATAGATTTTTATCTCTGTTCCTTCTGACATTAGTAATCACTTCCGTAGCTATACTTCTTCTCAGCAGATTCAAATTAGTGTTTGATTTCTCTGTAAGTTCGCTTAAATCAGGAAAATCATTCCTTTCAATCGATTCATAAATAGCTTTATTATATTTATAAGTAGAAGCATTATGAATAATGCGTTCTCTTAAATCATTGGTTATAAGACCGAAATCTGTTATTATATTTTTCCAGCCATTAATATAATGTGCAGTTGCTAAATAATCAGAAGAAGTTAAAATAGAATAGTGTAACCTCATCAGAGCATACAATGAAAAAGGTTCTGTCGTATGCATAATAGAGTTGTTCATCTGATAAAACACACCATCCACCCTTCCAGAAGTATGCTGTAAAATAAAATGAAACTGTTTAACAAACTCCTCAGTAAAATCATAACCGGCCAATAAACTTAAATAAGGAGAAAGTTCCTGAAGACGCTCATCACTCCATACAATTTCATTCTGAGCCTCTAGCAACATGGATGCATGATGTTGTACAATATTATAACTGAAATACACTGCTATTCCATACAAAAACATTTGTACTTCTTCATCTTCCCTTTTTAATATTCTATACAAACTCATAGCCAAATATAAATACATACTAAGCACTGAATGTTGACTACCAAACTGATGCAAACAAGAGTTTAAGCTCTTACATCTATCATTTTTCATCACATAGTGCTGAAATTTATAGTTCAGCTTTCCCAAATCATGAAACGCAATAGCTTCATTAAACAGTTTTCTAATTTCCTTTGTTACGGACTGCTTATCTGAAATTGAAAGAGGTATAGATAAGTCTATTAGTTTAGCAACACTTTTTTCAAGTGATTGATGCACAATAATATTCGAAGCATAAGCAAATGTAAGACTAGAATGCTCTGATAGTAGTTCTGGTAATCGACCCACTTTTTTAGGTAAATGTGCATAATAACAATGACTGTCTTTTATCAATGTGTCAAAATATTCCTTACTATATAATATTAACTTATCCATACCTCATTATTCGTTTATTAAATCAGTTGAATAACCTGTTCTTCATCAATCGTATAGAAATCTCCCATAGATATCTTCATATCCTTTCGGAACTGCGCTTTTTGGGAATAAACAAAGTCTTCATATCTATACTGAAATAATATTTCATCATAATATGCAGGCAATTTTTCAAAATAAAGCGAAACAGGTTCTTTTCCTATGGCGGCAAACCCCATCATCTTGACTAGATAGTCAATCACAGCTTGTTCCTTACAAAAAATTGTAGCTATCCTATAATTCCGGTCAAAACTAAATCTTTCAAAAGAATCATACTCTCTAAAATTCTCCCACCATGCTGAAAAATCATTTTTGCCCATGTAAGGCAGAAATTCTGCACAATAGGACTGCAAATGACAATACAGGTTATTTTCCAGTTCATCTTCCAGATTCAATAGTAAAAAACAGCGATATTCAGGATTAATCAAAACTTGTTCTCTTACTATCAGATTACCATCATCATTAGCCATCCCGGTAGTATTAGTATACTTGATAAAATGCTTATCAAAATTACCGTTACGACTACTCAAAGGAGTAACTCCTATTTTTAAATGTTTTAATTTCTGATAATATAACGGTAAAACTGCATTCTTCTGAAATCCCTGTAACCCTACTATAGCTCCTAGAATTCCTAATAAAGCCGGTTTATGAAGCATATTATAAGTAAGATACACCTCATTGACATCCGGTTTTTTAAAGAATCCAAAATCGGCTTTTAAATCAAAAGACACTAATTTATACCATTTCATATCATAATTCTCTTTCTTTGGTTCCTTCTGGTATATTTTTCAACAAAACAGATTCTTTACTATAATAAATCTCTATTGTTTCTACATCATTTTTCAATGAAAGAAGCCGATTAGAAAGTTTACTAAAATCATATACATACTTTCCATCTTCTTTTTCGGTTAAAAGTTCTACCAAACTTGTCAAATTTGGAAAAACTGCTTTTGACTCCTCTTTTAACTGAATCCATACTAACATTTCATTTTCACATCCAGCTTTAGAAGCTGAATCATACCAAGTAACTCCTCTTCTCATTGCTTCTTTAAGTTTCTCGATATCTTCAAGACTTAAAGTTTGCGTTCCCTCACCAGACAAAGCTACCATGTCTCGCAGATTCTGAGGATTCACAGAAAAATGATGCAAATAGTGACCCTCTTCCAATTTTGACTGACGACCAATAGTAGTCATTTCTTTTTCATCAGTCTTATTATCAGCTTTATTACTGAATGGAGATGTAATTTGCTCTGAATAAATATTATTTTCAGGCCAAATATTCACTCCATGATTTACTTGAACTGGGCCATGAAGAGAAATATTAGTTTCACCAGCAAAGGTTGCCCCAAACAAACGGATATCAAGACAAGAAAGAAGGTTTCTTGCCACCTCTTTCTTAGTGGTATCGTCCTTGCCTTTCTTTTTGGGGAAATCACCAAAAAACTTTTTATAACATTCATTCAGTGATATTGGATTCATGTTCTCATTCAAGGATTTAAAATAGAATATCCTTTCCAATGGATAAACGTTCTTAATATAATTCTTGACAGTATACTTCAACGCTTTATCCGTAGCATACACCACACCACTAGGCAAAGTTCGTGGCTGCCCCGAAAAATCGGCATTGTAATTTGAATTAATTGCTTTCACTACTGCACAGCCAAACACCCTGTTCTTAAATTCTGTCATAATTTTAATCTCCCATCAATTAATTGTTATCTTTTTTAATATAAATCACACACTGACTGAAACATCCAGCCAAGAAAAATTTAAAAAGAGGTTTCATATCAAGATTATCCTCACACGTCAAAACATTAGAAGCCAATTGCTGAAAAGGACCTTTATACGTACTAATGTCATGCTTGTAAACAGACACAGCATGTGCAATCGCATCCTGCAATTGTCCAGATTTTGATTTCTGCAAATAAGGTTCCAACATGGAATAAGTCTTGTTGCTTGCCACACTTCTATCTATAAGAAAAGAAACAAGCTGACCGGCAGCAAAGGCAAATTCTTCCGGAGTGTCAAGCACTGAATCTCCTTTTGCTACTTCATTCATTTTAGCAAGTAATTTTGTAATTTTCGAAGCCATAATCTCTAAATTTATATTGTTATTGGTATCATTAAACAAATGACTCAAGCTAAACCATATATTCAATTTTCTTTTAATAGAATAATTACTACTAAAAAAGCCTTCCACCTTATCGGAATGAATATTAGACAAAATAGAAGTAAACAAAATCTCATCAAACATTCTTATGTTCAAAGCATTCCGTTTTGATTTATAAATGTAATCATAAAAAGCCTGACGATATTTCAAGATAAGCTGATACATCAAATCGCCTCCTTTTACATAAGTAGGATCAATATCAGCAAAATAACGAACTCTAAATACTTTTTCATTTTCCACAACAAGCGCATTATTAAAAATCTCTTTGACCACAATCCGCTCAAAATCAAAGATATTTAACAAAGTAAGGTCAGGTTCATAAACAAGTTCCTCCCCATCTTTCTTATTTCTTATTTGAAAAACATTCTTTATTTTTAGCCCTTTCTCCAGATAAAACCTGAACAAAGGAACAAAATCAATATCATTGATAAGTATATTATTCTTCTTATCTTTAGAATAATTCAACAAATAATAATCAGATAAATTCTCAATATACTTACCGTTAAACAAAGTTTCCAGAATTTCGCGATACCCTTTCTTTTCTTCTTTATTAAACACCGACACAATTTTACCATTGATTTCCCTCTTATCGATGACGACTGGTAAAGGATTAGGAAGAGTTCCATTAATAAGCAAAGTTTCAAACATATTTAAAAACAAAGCATCTTCAGAAGTAATACGTCCATTAATACCTTTAGACATAAGTCCTGTTTTATGCGCTAAAAATGTTTTCTTTGAATTTAAACCGTTCATAAAACCACTCAATCCATAAATTTCTTTAGAAATTTCTTTATTAAAATCATTTGAATTAAATAATCTTTCCTCCAAATAAGTGTTATGAACTTTTGTATATATTTCTAAGGTAACATTCTCCAAAAAAAGATTAACATATTCATCATCCTTCATATTTTCAAGGATATTCATAGCACTCTCAGAAAAAGGACGTTGAAGCATACCCAGTAAATCCAATACTTCTCCACAAATATTTTCAAAACCAACTGATTGTTCATATTCAATTTTCATGTTACGACAAAGCAAACGTGCTGTTTTGAAATAATCAGGCAGAAGATTACGAATCTTATTCATTCCATCACCTTCCAATTTATCATTTGTCAACGATTTCTTTTTAAATGTTACAGCAAAGGGAGAGCAAGAAAAAATCTGCTTTTTCTTATCCAAAACTTTGTTCATTGTTGTCCCCACACGTTGTACTTGTTTCTCATAGCGTATGGCTTTTTCCACGCATTCTGCCATATCTACATTCTCATCACCCAAATAAAAATAATCTTCTCCATATACTAAATTATCCGTATTCCAATGTCCTTCGTTATCAAGGTGAATGAACACATATAAACCTCCATTAGGTTTGACATTCCACTCCGTTATTTCAGGAAAGTCATCCAACAAGTCTTTCGTAAAATTTACTATTTCCCTTATCATAAGCAATTAATTATTCAACACTTAAACATCCAAAACCTTGCGCACACAAGCATCCAGCACCAGCCTCATACATCAACTTCATTAACGCTACTGGAGCGTACACTCTGAACGTACACATAAATCCACGTACAAAAGTCTGTTCTTTTGTATCCGCCTTCATTTTTACTAAAACCGATTTAGGCTTGTCCAATACTTGCAAACGACATTCTCTCATAAAGAAGTCTGGCAAGTTACCATAATACGAAACATATCGATCCTTTAAACCATTAAACAAAATAAATAAAGTCTCTTTTGCTATAGGAGAAAGATACTGCACCTTACCACTTTCATCTATTAGTTTCAAACACATCGGCGACAAAGTCCGGAAAGTCATCTCTTCCGTAAAATCAGGCGAAGGCATCACTTCCACGTTACGTACAATAAACTGCACCTTCGACCTCCGGTCGCCAACCTCAAACACTTGATTCATAAACAGCCCCTGGATAAAACGCTGGGTGCTTTTTTCCGGTAAGAAACTGATTTGCCATTCTATCGTGTCTGATAAAATCTGCAACTGTTCTTTTTCGCGCAACACCTTATACTTCTCTATCATGAAACGGGAATAAGAAAAAAACTTAAATGTTTTCCCGTTTTCCATACGATAACCATTTTCATGTAACCAGGTTGCATAATCTTTGTCCGCACGTGCCAATATTCGATATATCACAGCCGATTGTTCATATTGATAATTGATAGGCAACCGATTACCGAAAACGTTTTTGTTTACTTCCAATTGCAATTTGAATCGCATACTTTTTTCTATTATAATATATGTATCTCCTTTATTATCTCATACGTATTGTCACCACATAGTGTCTGAAGATTTTCTTCTGTCACTAACGACTCAGCCAATGCCCTTCGTAGCATTCTATGATAACGTTCCGCCTTGTCCCGTAATGGATATCCTCCCCAACCGTCCTCCAGTCTGTTTTTCTTGACATACTCGTCAAAAATATGATTATAATAGACTTCCGTGATAATGCGCAAGTCATTTGCCCTATGGACAAGAGCCGCTACTGATATACCATAAGAAGTTTTCAGTTCCACCAGTTCCTCGAGGGAAAGAACCGAACGCTTTTTCCCAAAAGACTCGTATGCTATCCCCGCGGGAAACAATAAAGCCGAAGCAAAACGATGACAATATTTTTCTTTAGTACGCACATCCAGACTCTCCAGGAAAGGGAAAAGCAAATGGCCCAATTCATGCAAGGCCGTAAAACGTTTCCGCTCTACAGTAACATTCCGTTTATTCAACACCACAAAAGGTATCTTTCGGTTTACCCATCCGCTCAGGCCATCCACCCGATTGTTCAGTTCCAGCTCCAGAACCTTTATTCCCGCATTTTCCATCACCCGGCAAACAGAAGGAATGGCATCGGTCCCCAATTCCCATTTCTTACGCAGAATTTCTGCCGCCAGCTCCATATCATCAATGGAGGAATAATGTTTCTGAGGAAAAGGGTGCTTAAATGAAGCAATAATCCCTAATTGGTTCTCCAAATATAAATAGCGCTGTAGACAACGATTTATTTCACTCTTTATCGCTTCTTCTTCTTTTGCTGACAATATTTCCCCCCGACGAAAATTCCAGCCATTAATCTTTACAGGAAAAGAAAGCTGCAAACTGGCTGATGATATCTGATAAATCCTCAATAATGCTTCAAGTACTTGAGGCGAAGGGTGCATCTTTCCTCTTTCATACTTAGACAAGGCCTGTTTTGATACCAGCCTCCCTAACTTCTGACAAACTTCATCCAATGTCAGTCCACGCATTTTACGTATGTTTTTCAATTCTTCAGGTTGCATATCACTGTTTATTTAAACGATACACCAATGGTTTACAAATATAATAAATTTTACAAATCCTGTCAACATCCAGAAAGATTTATTTGAAGTAATTTTTCTCATATGGAGGACAACAAAGGATTTACTTACAACGCGAAAAGGCCATCTCAAATTTAATTGAGATGGCCTTTCCACTTAAATAAACCTATAATTAATCAACCAAAGGGAACATAAAGCCTTTTCCGTCATTATCATCAAACTTAGCTTTTGAAGGAAGAGGCAGATGTTTGGCATTGTTGCTGAAATCCCAAAGCATGGTTTCGTCCTCGGTGATTTCTCCTGTGTCAAGGTTGCGCTTCTTTCCGTTTAGTGGATAATACAGCACCAGACTCTCATCACTTCCGTCTACAGTTTTCCACATGAACTGCTTCAACTGCTGAGGCGTACGAGCCGTCTTCCAGAAACGGATTTCACGAACCAGCTCGTTCGCGCCGCCAATCCAGAAGCCTACCAGACCGTAAGGCCCTGTACGGATTTCACGGTCGGCCACCAATTCCCCATTCACATATACATAGTTTTTCTTACCGTCGTACACGAAAGCTAGCATGTACCAGGTGTCGGCCTGTGCCGCAAAGACATCCGCCGGTACGTCAATCTGAGAACCTCCAGTCTTAAACTGAAGCTGGTCGGGACGGATGGTCACGTCGCCGAAGCGAGGATAGATTTCATCGAGTGCACCGGACCCAGACACGAGTTTGGTACCACAGATGGAACGGTTGTTGCTCTGGTATGAGCTACGGTTTACCATGACCTCCATCGTCCACTGGTCCACCTTGAAATCGTCCGGGAACATTTTCGCATCTTCACTGCCGTATCCGTCAATGCGAAGACACTTCGTATTGATGCGCTGCTCCAGTACAATCAGTGATTCAGATTCACTGTCAATCACGGGTACCGTACCGCCACTCAGTTTCACCGGCAAAGCATAGCTTCCCTGCAGGGAGAATTTCACATCCTTGAACTTTACCGGCAGAAATTGCTGCGTCTGCCTGGAACTGAACACCACTTCCTTGCCTACTTCATACATTTCGGGCGGCAGCATCAGGTAGTCCGTTCCATGCTTCTTGTTGTATGCTTCCAGCTGTTCCTTGCTGCCGGCTTCTACCGTCACCGTCTTGGCATCGTTTTCCTGCTGCACCAGCGATACGGTGATAGACTTCACATCGACTTCCTTTCCTTCTTCCACGAATACCTGCGAAGATTCACCAGTCTTGATGTAAGCCCCCTGTGCCGACTGGTATTCACTGGTTGCATCCTTGTATAATTCATTCTGGCAGGAACAAGCCAGCAAGGCTCCTGCGAATATGCTGAAATATAATTTCTTTTTCATAATTCAATTTTTAATCTAACTTACCCGGATAAACCACATTTCCTAAGTGCAAGGCTTCTCTGAGCCATTTGTAAGGAGGAGTATTCGCATAGTCGTATTCCATGTGATACGTGCCGATGCCGCCGATGCGTCTGCCGTCGGGAAGGTCCAGCGTGGCATAATCAAAAATCTGACACCCTTCCGGATAAGCATTGATTTCCGGACGCACGCTGGTGTAATTATCTACTCCACCTGTCTGCCAGCCTTGCTCAAACTCTACGGTGATAATGGTCTTCCGCTCCCAGTTTTCAAGGTGAGGCTGATTGATTTTCCTAAGGACCTGCGCGGTGGAACGTTCCCAATACGCCTGATAAATATAGTGGTCGATGTACTTGGAAGCCTCGGTAGAAAGTTTCTCAGGCTGACCGTCCATTACCAGCATTCTGCCGGCCGGACGCAAACGGTCTGAAAGGGTTTTGATAAATACGAACATGTTCGTATTGCCCGAACTTTCGCTGATAGTCTCCCCGTTAGCCATCGAACCTGAATGACCATAGCCGGGTTCGTAGTCTATGTCGAAACCATCCAAATTATACTTTTCAATCGTATCGCAGATGGCATTTGCATAAGCCTTCACACCTTCCACAAAATTGCCACCTCCCTTTTCCACAATCCAGTAATTTTTCGGATCTTGTCCCGGAGGAGTCATCTGGTCGCCCAGGTCTTGTACAATCCAGCACAGCAGCGCTTTTCCTCCCTTGATTTCCTGGAAAAACTTCAAGTCTTTTTTCTGCTCTTCCGAAAGGTTTCCTCGCGTACCCCACAAGGATACGAAATCTACGCTGTCGGGCAGCATCTTCAGGTAGTTCTGTGCATTGCTGCCTCGTCCGGTCCAGTTGCCGAACCAGCCGAACCCCTTCACATGAGGCGCCTGACGGTATTCTCTCAGTTTGGCAAAATAATCGCGCATAGAGGGAGTCAGGTCGGCTTCACTTTCCGCCTCCAGCAAGGGAATGTATTTCTCCAGATTTTCCTGGTTTTCGAACGTTTCTCTTTCAGGCACGTTCCATTCGGAACAGGCCACGAAGCCTGCCGCCAGCAGCAGGGCTCCTGCATATCTTATGATTCTTTTCATCACTTCATTTGTTTGACATTTCCGTAAAACTCATTTCTCATTTCGGCTGTTTGGGACGGTTATTGCGCACCCACCACAGCTTGGTTGCTCCCTGGTCTTCACCACCCAGCAGCGCCGGCACTTCCGACATGTTGGGGTTTGTACCATATTCGGCCGGAGCAAAGCGGAATCTTTCGGGCGTGATGGCATCTTCTTCACCTCCTATGCTCACGTAAGCTTTGTCATAAGCCGGTTTGAGCAGGTAAGGATAGCCCGTCCGGCGATATTCAGTCCAGGCTTCCACGGCATTGGGATAGAGTGCCAGGTATTTCTGGGTAATGATTTTCTGCAACTTCACTTCGTCCGAATCCGCATCGTTCCACTTGGGAGACACATTTCCGGTAGAAAGCTTGCAGGAATACTGACGGTTGTAAGGCAACATAGACCGGCTGATGTCATAAGGAAAGTCTGTAACCTCCAGATAGGCAGCCACTCCGCTTACTCCGTTTTCTTCGAACGACTTGGTAACACCTTCTTCATACAGTGCTTTCGGATTACCTCCTGCCAGTTTGTAAAGTGCGGCTTCCGCCTTCAGGAAAGACACTTCCGAAGCACGCAACCAGAACAAAGGAGAAGCCGCATCGACCTTGGGCTTGGAGGCTCCCGTCTTGGCTGCGGAGCTAAGGGCATTGTTGTTCGTAGGAGGAAGAGGCATGAAATAGCCGTAAGAATCGGACGTGAACAAGGCACCCAGACGCGGATCGTCATACCCCTGCATGTAGGCCCAGATGGTAGCTCCCAGGCGACATTCTCCGTAGTCCTCTACAGTCGGCAGCATGGAGTTCATCAGCGGCAACTTGTCCGTACTCCGTATTTTGGCCTCCTGTGCCACGGTTTCAATGACACCTCCGTGAGAAGGGTCAAGAGCGAACGTGATGTATTCCTTTGCCAGTGCCTCGTCCTTGAAATGCACGCGGACGGCTATGCGCAACATGAGCGAGTTAGCCAGTCGTACCCAGTTGGAAGCGTTTCCGTTATAAATTACATCGTACGACGGAAGCACTTTCGATGCGGTATTGACCAGCAGCTGCGAAGCATCCTTCAAATCGGCCAGCATCGCCTTGTACACGGTCTCCTGAGAATCCAGTTTCGGAGCAATGTCTCCGTTGCCGGCATTGGTATATACAATCGGGCCGAACACATCCGTCGCACGGAGCCAGGCAGTCACCTTGACAACGTTGGCTACAGCCTGCACTTCCTTGTCGGCAGGGTCTTCCGAATTCTTCGTATGCTTGTAGATGTCATTCCATGCACGGAACAGTTTCGAATAGAAATTCTGGTAGGCATAGCTCATACGGGCATCCGTAAAGTTCCACGTAGCCTCCGTGTTGAAATTCCAGTTGTTGTTCATGCCCCAGTAACCGATGTAGTTACCGGCCGACATGATGTCTGTATTGGCCAGGTCGTTACCCGGTCCTGTCGATTCAGTGGGCGAACCGATGGGAATAACCAGCTTCTGCATGTCCATGAAAGGAGCCCCATACAGCAGTCCGCCCGTCTTCATTCCTTCTTCCGTCACACCATAGATATTTGTATTGATCTGCTCATAGTTGCAAGATGCAAGTGCCAATACGGAGAATACAGGTATCAAATAGTTTCTTATCTTCATATTATACGTTGTTTTTCATGATTTGTTAGAATCCAAATTTAAGGCTCACTCCATACGTGCGCTGGCTGGGCAACATAAAGTAATCGTATCCCTGTCCGAAGGTACCGGTAGAAGCCGCCAGTTCCGGATCGAAAGGAGCTTTGTTGTAAATCATCCAGAGGTTGGTGCCATACACGGAAAGGTTCACGCTATGGAACGGGGTACCCTTGAACCAGGAATTAGGGAAGGTGTATCCCAGACTGGCTTCCTGCAGGCGGACGTTGGTAGCAGAGTACACATTGTACGCATCCAGGTTCACCACTGATTCATAGTAGTCCTTTGGCTGAACTGCCACATTGCCCACCATGACTTTTCCGGCATCACGCGCATCGGCCGAAGCCTGTGACACACCGAACTGGTCGAGCACGGCCTGTGTCTTGGATATCACGATACCTCCCAGACGGGCAGTCACAAGGAAGTTCAGGTTAAAGCCTTTGTAGGTAAAGCCATTTCTCCAGCCCAGGTTCCACTTGGCATTGACACTGCCCAGCTTGTAGGGCTCCGTAGATTCCGTGGTAATGGTCTGACCTTCGTTGTACACGATGTAACCGTCCTGGTCACGTTTCAGGCGTTCTTCCGCATAAATCGTACCTACTTCTTCTCCTTCGCGCAGACGGAAACGTCCCACCTTGATGTCACTCAGGTCGAGTGCCTCTCCGGTCACGGGATTCTTCACGTTCGAAGCCAGTGCGATGATTTTATTACGGTTGGCAGTAGCCGTCAGCGAAGTGCTGTAAGAGAAATTGCCAAAAGTCTGGTCGTATCCCAGCGTCAGTTCGATACCCCGGTTTTCTACGTTACCGGCCTGCACGAACATATAGTCATAACCCGACGTTTCCGACAACTTGGCTTCGAGCAACTGGTCGTAGGTATTCGATTTATACAACGTCACACCCAGCGACACGGTATTGTTCAGCCACTTGGAGTCAATACCTACTTCATAAGAGCGGGTTCTCTCCGGTTTCAGTTCCGGAAGCGGATAATACTTGAAAGGTTTGATTACACCTCCTTCAATGGAGTGCGTAATGGTGCCGGGAGTCAGTCCGGTGTAAGGAATAGGCGAACCCACCTCCGTATAGGAAGCACGTACTTTCAGGAAGCCCAGCACCGGTGAAATGGACTGGCGCATGGTTTCGGGCAATAGGTCGGTCACAATGGCCGAAAGTCCGACAGAAGGATAGAATATCCAGGGCGACTTGCTGTTGATCAGCTGAGAAGGCTTGTCGGCACGACCGGTCAGTGTGAGATACACGGCCGATTTCCACGAGATTTCCGCAGAACCGAACACACCGAGATTCATCTTACGGTTGTCACCACCCGCCTGTGAAGGCACACCGGTAGAAGGGTCTACATTGTCATAAGCAAACAGATTCGGCACCAGAAGCAACTGTCCGCCGTATCCCCTTCCCTTCGTGTCGTATTCCTCGAAAGAAGCACCCACGTTGACATTGGCATAAAAGTCTCCGGCAAAAGGTTTCGAAAGGTTGGCCATAATGTCTGCATATTTCTGGCGGAAAGTCTCATTCGAATAAGCATAGCGTCCCAGCGGCTTGGCAAACGTACCGTGCGTAGAGGCATAACGCTTGTCTTCCTTCTCCGTGTAGGTATTATCCAGACGGCCTCGTGCACTCACGTTCAGGTAATCGGTAATTTCATATTTCAACGATGCATACAGCATGTAGCGGTCTTTCACCTCAGGACGCAAATTGCGGTAAGCCACCCAGTAAGGGTTCTGCACAGCCATACCGAAGTCGCCCGGTGTCCACGACTGCACATTGTAGCCCAGTTCGGCATCATAGCGCTCAAAATACTTTTCCTTCTCAAAATTCTCTCCGCGCGGATACAGATAAGCTCCCAGAAGAGGGTTGAAATACGTACCGTAGGACAGCATGTTGTTGTAATACTCACGCACGTAGCTGGCAGACAAGTCCATGGTCAGCTTATCGTTGAAGAACTTGGTGGTATTTCGCACCATGGCATTGTAGCGGTGGTATTTGTTGTTGGGCACGATACCCTTGGCATTGACCGCCGAACCGGACACATACGTCTGATTCTTGTCATTTCCCACAGACAGATTAAAAGAGTTGGTAAAAGTGGTTCCGGTATTGAAGAAGTCGGCCGGATTATATGAAGAAGGTACCGGCAGTTTTTCTCCCCACGAGGCAGCCTCCCCACTCACGTTTCCGTAGGTGTTCTGGAAGCGCGGCAGCACGAAAGGATTCGAGAATTCAGCCGATGACGACACGTTGACATTCACCTTTCCGGCAGCACCTTTCTTCGTGGTAATCAGGATGACACCGTTGGCCGCATTGGCTCCGTAGAGTGCAGCAGCCGAGGGACCTGTCAGCACCGACAGACTTTCAATATCTTCAGGGTTGAAGCTGGCAATACCTTCACTCGACGTGCGTCCTGCACCGAAGCCCGTACCGTCGCCTGTGCGGTCGGCCTGATTGCCCATGGGCACACCGTCAATCACATACAGCACGTTGTTGTCTCCCTTGATAGACTTGTTTCCACGCATCACGACGCGGGTACCTCCACCCACACCCGAAGCACTGCGCTGAATGCTCACACCGGCTACTTTTCCGTTCAGGCTGTTCACGAAGTTGGCATCCTTTACCTTTGTCAGCACATCATTCTTCACCTCCTGCACATTGTAGCTCAAAGCCTTCTGTGAGCGCTTGATACCCAATGCCGTTACCACCACTTCATCCAGTTGTTCGGTATCTTCCTTCATGACCAGAACACCCAGTGTTTCCTTGGCGGAAACCGTCAGGTTCTGATATCCCACGTAAGAAATTTCAAGCGTGGCCCCTTCGCCTACTGACATGGTGAAGTTTCCGTCTATGTCGGTAATCGTACCGTTTCCGGTACCCTTTTCCAGCACGCTTACCCCTACCAGAGGTTCTCCGTTGACGTCAACGACTGTTCCACTCACTGTGATTTTGTTTGCTTGCGCCGACACCTGTACGGGAGACGCACTGGCTCCTCGCGGAAGGTTGGCATAGGCCGCATTTCCTCCCTGACTTATCAGCAAAAGGAATAGCAGCTGAGTAGCTCTTTCTATTTTCATAGATGATTTAAGATTTTGTTGGACAATTAAGTTTAGTTATCGCGGTTTAGTGGTATCCTGAGGAAGGGAATTCCCCTCCTCAGGTACCGGTTAAAAAAAGTCTAGTTTGGCTTTTGTTAAAAAATGGGTGTAACATTCCTGCACAGGTACTTCCCTGAACTGTAAAAACAGTCTGCGGGCCGCATCTGGCCTTCTTGTCAGTTGTATTCTTCAATTTTAGAAGAACGCTTTTCTTTCTCTACCCTTTTAAATAATAATATTCAGGCTCGCTTATTATCGGCCTAACGAAGTGATTTTTTTCTGTAGTTTAGCTTAAGCTCGTTCTGTTTGTGTCTGTAAAAACAAGGTCGGTAGTTTTATTGGGGTGCAAATATATGCATTTTTTATAAACTTACAAACATTTATAAAAGAAAAAGAGAAAACCAACGATATTTTCACCGCTTGATTTTCTCTTATTTTCCGTGATTCCGCTGCGATTCGAACGCAGGACCCACGCCTTAGAAGGGCGTTGCTCTATCCAGCTGAGCTACGGAACCATCCTTGTAATTTGTAAAGCTTTCAGTGATTCCGCTGCGATTCGAACGCAGGACCCACGCCTTAGAAGGGCGTTGCTCTATCCAGCTGAGCTACGGAACCATCCTTAATTGCGGTGCAAAAGTAGGCTTTTATTTTGAATTACACAAATTTTTCCCAGAGTTTTATCAAATCTTGAGTGTATTTATTCAAGTCAAACCAAGCATCCAATACATCTAAATTCCTGCGAAATTTTAATACCCAGTATTTTGTGAAATTCCACCTGCAATCACATCTCTTTGTGGAATAGGGAGTAACAATCTATAGTTTTCTACTCCGTACACCTCTTTTGCAAGTCCTGTCCTTTTCAAAAATGCAAAGTTCACGTCACAGTAAAGCGTCAATTGCAACCGAGCACTCTTAATTTTGTCCAAAACCGTAACACCTGACAATTGAAGTTCCTTTGCTGTAACAAGCTTATTCAACTGGATTTCTGCATCCGACGTTCTACCGTTTTTACAAAGACATTCTGCATATGACAGTAATACATCTGTATATGTCATAAGAGGAACAAGAGAAGGAACTCCTAACGAGATGTTGCTACGTGTCATCACGCCATTCCGAACTGCCAGTATGGTTTCTGTTCCACTCCCATTGTTATATAAATCCGTAATCGTTTCTTTCTGGTTATAATTGGAAGAGTCCAACATATAAAAGCCACCGGATATAACTTTGGCAAGAAGTGATTCAGCCTGCAGATAATTACCCTGATACATATAAATATCTGCCAGAAGTATACGAGCCACATCTCTGGAAACAAAGAAAAAGTCATTAACGTCTCTTAATGATTCATTCTTCTTTTCCTCCAGATTATCCATTGCCTCTTGCAGCTCCTTAATCAAACGGGAAAATATCTCAGACTGGGAGGTCTTGAAAATACTGGAGCCACCTGCTACCCCAAAATCAGTACTGTCTACATAAGGTACATCCCCCCATGCCACAACCATATAATAATAATACAAAGCATTCCATACATCAAAGTAACTCTGATATACTCCCAATTGCTTCGCTTCTGCTTCCTTAAACATCAGGTTCATCCTATTGGCACGATAAAAATAGTTCCAGATGTCACTTATAATCGTCGCATCCGGACTTATATATTGAGAAACTAAATTTGCCTCTTTGTTATAATGGTAATATTGTTCCATCAACGACCACTGCGAAAAAGCTTTTGCAAGTTCTAAAGCAAATCCAGCCACCACCGTCTTGCCAGTCTCTCCCAACTTAGGCAGAGGCATATCAGGGTTTCCTTCCTGGACAATCTTCACCTCTCCGACCTCATTCCCCATACAGTCGTATACTTTCACAGAAGCTTCTTTAGAAGTTCGAGAATTTAGAGGACTCACATTAATGGTAAGCACATTATTCTCCAGCGACTTCTCAAGGGAAACAGATGCATCCGCCAAACCCTCATAAATATTCGTAGAAAAATAATCATCCGAAATGAGAGGTGGATACGATTCATCATCCTCTGAAATTAGTGGTTCCAAATAAACTGGTACAGGAGAGGTAATCTTTATCGTATAATTGCCACCCTGGTTCGGTACCTGAAGCTCCGTGGTTTCCAGTGTAACCGTCTGCCCTTCTTGTAAGGTTTCATTTCCGGCCACTCCGTCATTGTCCCAGTCAAAGAAGTAAGCCAGTTCCTTCACTTCTATCGGCAGGCCTATTTCCTCATAGCGGTCAATAACATGGTTGCGAACAGCCGACAACTGCCCGGCCAATGCATTCCGGTCTTCTTCCATCTGCTGCCGAGTTGACTCTGTAAATGCACCGTTATCTCCAAATTCTTTACACAGCTTGGCCAAATACTCCGTCAAAGCAGCTTCACTTCTATCTACAATCAATAAAGATGATATAGCAATCAAGGCAGCTGATTCATCTGTACCTCCAATGATGGAAAGTGAAGAGGCATCCTTATCTTCATATTTCTGGAGTCCGAAAGCCGTAAACAATTCTTTTTGTGCTTGCGTATTGGCTTCTTTGAAACTCATACCTCCTTCCACCAGCTTCTGTACACGCTGGTATTTCAGATGAGTCAGCACATTGACATTGACCGTGGTCTTATCTGACAAATCAACCAATGCACGCAGGCTTAAGGTACCTGAAGAAAGCTCTCCTTCTACTTCATTAAAGAAATATCCGTTAGCTGTAAGTTCTGCATAAGGAGCTTCAAACAATTTGGAACCAAAAGAGAAATTTCCCATATCGTCTTGAATGGTAGAGGAATAGAAATCACCTCTTACCTGAAGCTTGGAATCCATGGGCTGAATGGTAATGGTTGACCCACTCACAAAAGGTCCTTTTTCTACCTTCCCCGAAACATTATATGTGTGAGGTTCAAACGATTCTCCCTCTTCCGAGTCTTTCCCACACGAAGAAAATAAAACGGAGAAAGCTATCAGCCCTCCGATGTATAGCCTTAATTTCATAATAAAAAGTTTTTTGGTATCTTATTTCTAAATTCTGCTGGACAACCAGGCTCTCCCACCTGGTTATCTGGTACAAAGATAATCACGTTTGTTAATATATACCAACATTTTCAAACACATTTTACTAAAGTAGATATTCTCTATCTATCTTTTCCAAAGGCCGTCACATAAAACAAGAAACATACTACAACTTTTTATGTTTTCCACACGCAAACCATAGGTTTTCCAGGGCGAAACCCTACGTTTTCCGGACGGGAAACATACAGTTCCGCACCGGAAAACATAGAAAGCTTCCAGGCATTTTCAGCATACCGCAGGAAGATTTCCGGATACACGTGCCACGGCTCTCCCCTCACTAATCGGCCGTTTCCTGCGGTTTTTCCGCGAAAATTCCGTAAGTTTGTGTAACGAAAACCCTAAAAACGACATCACACATGGAACAGCATCCCCAGCTTTTAGTCTATAAGGCTTCTGCCGGCTCCGGCAAGACCTTTACACTGGCGGTACATTATATAAGACAACTGATTGAAGACCCGTATGCCTACCGCAGGATTCTGGCTGTGACATTCACTAACAAGGCGACGGCGGAAATGAAGGAGCGTATCCTGGAACAGCTTTACGGCATCGCTACGGCCGACGAAGGTTCGGAAGGCTACCTGAAGGAGATTCAGAAGACATCGGCCAAATCGGTCGAGGAAATCCGGGAATCGGCACGGGAGGCGTTACGGCACATCATTCATGACTACAGCCGTTTCCGCATCGAGACCATCGACTCGTTTTTCCAGTCGGTGATGCGCAACCTGGCGCGGGAACTGGAGTTAGGGGCCAACTTGTCTATCGAACTGAACAATACGGAGGTGCTGAGCGATGCGGTGGATGCCATGATTGAGAAGCTGGACCGGCGCTCACCAGTGCTCTACTGGCTGCTGGAGTATATCGAGGAACGTATCGTGAACGACCGCCGCTGGGATGTGTCGAAGGACATCAAGGGATTCGGACAGAACATTTTCGACGAGAGCTACATCGAGAAGGGAGAAGGACTGCGCCGGAAACTGGCCGACCCGAACTTTATTCCTTCCTACCGGGATGAGCTGAAAAGTATCCGTGAGGAGGTGCTGGAATTCATGAAGGGATTCAGCGAACAGTTTACAGGCTTGCTCGAAATGCACGGACTGACTCCGACCGACCTGAAGAACGGCTCACGGGGCATCGGCAGTTATTTCAACAAGCTGGCCAACGGGAAACTGAGCGATGACATCCGCAATGCCACCGTGGAGAAGTGCCTGGAGAGCGAGGAAAACTGGACGACCAAAACGTCGGCCCACCGCGATGAAATCCGTTCGCTGGCGGCTTCGGAACTGATACCCTTGTTAGCGGAAGCGGAAAACCGTCGTCCGCAGAACAACTTGCTGCTCAACTCGTGCGACCTTTCGCTGCGTTACCTGAACAACCTGCGTTTGCTGGCGCACATTGACGAGGAGGTACGCTTGCAGAACCAGGCGCACAACCGTTTTCTGCTGTCGGATACCAATGCCTTGCTCCATAGCTTAATCAGGGAGGGAGACGCCTCGTTTGTCTACGAGAAAATCGGTACCACCATCGATACGGTGATGATTGACGAGTTTCAGGATACCTCGCGCATGCAGTGGGAGAACTTCCATCTGCTGTTGCAGGAAAGTCTGGCACAGAAGGAAGGCAGCCTCATCGTGGGCGACATCAAGCAGAGCATCTACCGCTGGCGAAGCGGCGACTGGAAAATTCTGGCGGGACTGGGCAATGACCGGAGTTTCCGCATCAAGGAATGTGCGCTCGACACGAACTGGCGAAGTGAGGCACGCATCATCCGCTTCAACAACGAGTTTTTCACGGCGGCCTGCCAGACACTGAACCGACGCTATCAGGAGGAACAGGGCATGCCTTGCGCCCAACTGGAACAGGCATACAGCGATGTGCGGCAGCGTTGTGCCAAGAAGGAGGAGAAGGGATTCGTAAAGGTGACCTTCCTACAGGACTCCAAGGAACGGCCTTACACGGAAGCGACCTTGGAACAGCTGGCCAAGGAAGTGGAACGCCTCACGAAAGAGGGTATCCGCCTCAACGAGATGGCCATTCTGGTGCGAAAGAACCGGAGTATCCCCGACATTGCCGCTTACTTCGACGAACATACCCCCTACCGCATCGTATCCGACGAGGCGTTCCGGCTGAGTGCATCGCTGGCAGTGAGTATGCTCATCGACGGACTGCGGTATCTTTCTTCACCCGACGACCGCATCGCATTGGCGCGGCTGGCGGTGGCTTATCAGCAAGGGGTATTGCACAAGGACATCAGCCTCAACACAGTGCTGCTCGACGACCCGTCCCGTTACCTGCCGGCAGCCTTCCAGTTGCAGGCAAACGAACTCCGTTTCATGCCGCTGTACGAACTGCTGGAGAAGTTGTTTGTGCTGTTCGACATGCAGCTTATCGAGAAGCAGGATGCGTATCTCTGTGCTTTCTATGATGCGGTGACAGAATACATGCAGAACAACTCATCGGAGCTGACGGCTTTCATCCGTTTCTGGGACGAGAAGCTGAACGCGAAGACCATCCCTTCGGGCGAGATTGACGGCATCCGCATCTTGTCCATCCACAAGTCGAAGGGACTGGAATATCACACGGTACTGTTGCCATTCTGCGACTGGAAGATGGAGAACGAAACGAACAATCACCTGATATGGTGTAGCGTGGCAGGTACGGGAAAGGAAACCGACATTCCACCGTTCAACCGCCTGGACATCGTACCGGTGAACTATTCTGGTGCCATGGCGGAATCGGTGTATCACGACGATTACCTGGAAGAGAAATTACAGCTCTGGGTGGACAACCTGAACCTGCTTTACGTAGCGTTCACACGCGCCTGCAAGAACCTGATTATTTTCGCCAAAGCGGGACAGAAGGGAACGGTTTCAGAACTGTTGTACGACAGTCTGCCCCTCATGCAGGAGGTGGAACTGCCGCTGGCACAAGAGAATCCGGAAGACGATGCAGTGGGCGAATACGGGGAGCTCTGCACGGCGCACGATGAGAAGAAAGCAGGCAAATCCAACCGGCTGTCATCGCCCCGCGAGGGAGTGCCCGTGAAGATGGAAAGCATCGAGACACACATCGAATTCAAGCAGTCAAACCGTTCGGCCGACTTCATTCAAGGTGACGACACGGAGGACAATCGCGGACAGTACATCCGTCAAGGGCAGTTGCTGCACCAGGTGTTTGCCCACATCGAAAAGGCAGACGACCTTCCTTCGGCACTGGAACGGCTGAGCTTCGAAGGGGTGTTCGAATCGGAGGAACAGAAACAGCAGATTCAGGGACTGGCGCACTGGGCCTTGCAGCATCCGGCCGTGAAGGACTGGTTCAGCGGCACGTGGGAGCTTTACAACGAATGTGCCATTGTCTACACCGACGAAGAGGGACAGATGCAGACACGCCGCCCCGACCGCGTGATGCGGAAAGACGGGCAGGTGGTTGTGGTGGACTTCAAGTTCGGAAAAAAGAACGAGGCTTACCGCGCGCAGGTACAGGAGTACATGGACTTGCTCACGCTGATGGGCTACACCCACATCCGGGGATTCCTCTGGTATGTGTTTGCCAATGAGCTGGAAGAAGTGACACTTCCGGCCTGAGTTTATTTTTTCACAACGATATTTCGACAATGCAATATATGGAAACTTTTTTGAAGCAGGTGGCCGCCGATTTGTACCGGAAGATGAACGGAGACTTCACGAAGGTGGCTGTGGTTTTCCCGAACAAACGTGCCAGCCTCTTTTTCAATGAATACCTGGCACAGGAATCCGACCGCCCGGTGTGGTCGCCGGCCTACGTGAGCATCAGTGAGCTGTTCCGCCAGTCGTCGCAATGGGTGACGGGCGATTCCATCAAATTAGTGTGCGATCTCTACAAGGTGTTCCGTGAAATAACGGGCAGCAAGGAAACCCTGGACGAATTCTACTTCTGGGGCGAGATGCTCATCAGCGACTTTGACGATGCTGACAAGAACATGGCCGACACCAAGGCGCTGTTCAGCAACCTGAAGGACCTGAACAAGCTGACGGGCGAATATGACTTCCTGGAGGAAGGACAGAAGGAAGCATTAAGTCAGTTTTTCCGTAATTTCTCCATCGAGCAGGTCACGGAACTGAAGCGACGTTTCATCTCATTGTGGGACGTGCTGGGCGACATCTATACGCAATACAAGGAATTGCTCCGCGAGCAGGGCATCGCCTACGAAGGAATGCTCTACCGCGAGGTGACAGAGACTATGGACGTACAGCAGTTTCCCTACGACAAATATGTGTTCGTGGGATTCAACGTGCTGAATAAGGTGGAACAAACCCTGTTCAGCAAGTTGCACGAGGCAGGAAAGGCCCTGTTCTACTGGGACTACGATACCTTCTACCTGAACAAGCATCCGCACGAGGCAGGCGAGTTTATCCGCCGCAACCTGAAGAATTTCCCCTCGGAATTGCCGCCTTCCCTGTTCGACCACCTGAACCATCCGAAGAAAATTACCTTCATCGAATCTCCTACGGAGAACGGACAGGCACGTTACCTGCCGCAATGGATTCGGGAGAACCTGACGGAGAACGAAAAGGAAACGGCCGTGGTGCTCTGCAACGAGGCCATGCTGCAACCTGTACTTCACTCACTGCCGGACAACGTGCGCCACATCAACATCACCATGGGTTTCCCGCTCTCGCAGACACCGGCCTACAGCTTCGTAAAGACGTTGCTGGAACTGCACATTGCGGGCTACAATTCCCGCAGCGGACGCTACCAGTTTGCCGAAGTCATCAGCGTGCTGAAGCATCCGTACACGCAACTGCTTTCCGGAGAAGCCGCTCCGCTGGAAAAGAAACTGACGGAGAAGAACCGCTTCTATCCCCTGCCCTCGGAACTGGAACGGGACGAGGCCTTGTCGCTGCTGTTCAAACCGTGCAGCCACAACCTGGAGTTGTGCAAGCGGCTGGCCGATATCTTGAAGCAGGTGGCGCAGCTGTATCGCAAGCAGGCAGCTTCCACCAGCGATGCCCTCGACCAGCTCTATCGCGAAGCCTTGTTCAAAAGCTTCACCATGGTCAACCGCTTCCATGCCCTGCTTGAAAGCAAGGATCTGGAGGTACAACCTGCCACCTTCCACCGCCTGCTGGTACGCGTCATGTCGACAGCCAGCATTCCTTTCCACGGAGAGCCGGCCATCGGTATGCAGGTGATGGGGGTACTGGAAACACGTAACCTGGATTTCCGCCACGTCATTCTGCTGTCGGTCAACGAAGGCCAGTTGCCCAAGGCAGGCGGTGATGCTTCGTTCATCCCCTATAACCTGCGCAAGGCGTTCGGTATGACGACCATCGACCACAAGATTGCGGTTTATGCCTACTATTTCTACCGTCTGCTGCAACGGGCAGAGAAGGCTACGTTACTCTACAACACGGTGAGCGACGGCATGAACCGGGGAGAGATGTCGCGCTTCATGCTCCAGCTGCTGATTGAGTGGGGTTATCCCGTACAGCGGAAACAACTGGAGGCAGAGCAGTCGCCCATTGCTTCCTCACCCATCTGTATCCCCAAGTCGCCCGACATCATGAAACGGATGCAGAGCGTATTCGACGTGCGGGTAAATCCGAAAGCCCTTCTTTCCCCGTCAGCCCTGAACTGCTACCTGGACTGTCCGCTGAAGTTCTATTATAAGTACGTAGCAGGACTAGCAGCCCCTGAAGAAGTGAGCGCCGAAATCGACTCGGCCAAATTCGGAAGCATCTTCCACTACGCTGCCGAACACATCTACAAGGAGCTCACGGCACACGGAAAAGTCATCAACAAAGACACTCTGGAGGCCCTGCTCCAGGAAGAAGTGAAACTACAGAATTACGTGGACAACGGGTTCAAGGAACTGTTCTTCCACCTCCCTGCCGACGAGCGTCCAGAATACAACGGGGTACAGCTCATCAATTCCGCCGTGATTCTGCGCTACATTCAACAACTGCTTCGCAACGACCTGCGCCACGCTCCCTTTACCTTCGTGGGCTCCGAACAACGGGTCATGGAGGACGTAGAGATACAGACGCCCAAGGGAGCCATCCGCTCGCGCATGGGGGGAATTATCGACCGCATGGACAGCAAGGACAACGTGCTCCGCATTGTGGACTACAAAACGGGAGGCAAGGCCGACACCCCGCCCAGCGTAGAATCGTTGTTCACGCCTGGCCCCAAACGTTCCAATTACGTATTCCAGACTTTCCTGTACGCCGCCATCGTATGCCGGAAACTGCGTGAACGGAATGATGACCGGAAGGTAGCTCCTGCCCTGCTCTACATTCACCGGGCTGCGGCAGAAGATTACTCGCCCGTCATCCAGCTCAAGGAATCGTATAACAAAACTACTCCCGTGGAAGACTTTTCATTGCTGGAAGAAGAGTTCAGAACCCGCCTGCAGGCACTCCTGGAAGAGATTTTCAATCCCGACCTGAGTTTCAGTCAGACGGAAGAAGAAGACCGGTGCACTTATTGTGATTTCAAGGAAATATGTAAACGATAGAAACAGAATCAAAACAAGTGTTAAAACTACATTTTTCTCTGAACAACCCAAGTGAACCGGATGTTATAAAGATGTTTTTCATAGTAATAGATAAGAACAGTATTGGTATTTGTGAAAATATCAGCTGTAAGGGCAAAAGCGTTTGTTCTTTAAAAAATAAGAGAGGCTGCATTTCCCCGGCAGCCTCTCTTAATTTTTTATCTCCACACAAATGTTTTTTATTCCTGATAATCATAGTACCACCAGTAGGTATCGCCAAACTCGCGACGCATACGGTTGCGTTCTTCCAGCGGAGAACCCTCTTTCTGCTGCAAGGTCTGGTAAGCCTTGAAACGATCTAAAGTCAGACTGTCTGCACGCAAAGATACAGTATCATTCCGCTGAACATGATACAGCGTCAGAGCTTCCCGGTAATAACGCGGCAAGGTATCTTCCGGCAAATAGAAATCGGGAACGGCCTGTGCGAAACTGTCCAGTTTCTTTTCAAGCAGCAAGGCAGAAAGGTAATAATCCAGCGAGGTATATTTTCCCGTTCCCTTGTAGCAGATGTTCCGCAGGAATACCATGCGGTCTTCTCCCTCATAAGGACGTGCTCCCAGCAGGTAATAAATGGAATCGTTCGTATAACGGAGCGTGTGCAGAGAATCCGTTTCAAAGAACAACCCGTCGGAACGGTAATACTGCGGATAAGCAAACAGCTTGTCGCCCATCTTTCCCAAGTGCGACAAGGCCACGGCACGATAGGCGGTCAGCGTACGGCTGGCCTCCAATGATTTTTCTCCTACACGTAGCACCTTGTCATACTCCCCGGCTCGCAGGTAATGTTCCGCCTCCAGCTCATGATGAAACTGCCGGTTGGTACTACCCACACACACTGTCAGCAGACACAACCCCAACAAGATAGCCAGATTACTGTTGACCAGTCCCCAGAGACTTCCTTCGTGATTCAGCTGTACGCGAAAAACTCCACGCAACCAGTAACCGATTCCCACAAACAGCAACACCAGTAAAGGCAACAGCCAGGTCCACGGAGTATGGTAGTCGGAGATATACACTCCACGCCCTACATCCGTCAGGGCAAAAAGCACCAGAAAGGACGGCACATACGCCAGGGCACGTACCCTTCCCTTCAGCCCAAGCAGACTGTTTACTCCCCAGCGCAGCAACAGCAGAATCAGCGTAATGACCAGCGCGCTGGCCATCGGAGCAAAGGTAGTCTTTCCATGTGCCAGCGAGAAATGAAGAGCTTCCAGCACATCGCGCTGGAACACATAAAGATATACAAAACTAAACAGAGAAAAAAGAAGACCGCATACAGCAATCATGATGCGTGCAGTCTTCTTATAAAATGCATTTGTGTAATCACTCATACAATATCAATTCAATCTTTCACTCGTTTTAATACAACTGCAGAACGGGCCGGCACATACAGTTTCAGCCATTCTTTCTTGTCTTTTGCATAAAGCGGGTCGGCACAGGTGAAGTGGCGGAGACTGTCGTCTGAGAAGCCGAATCCACCAAACTGCTTGTTGTCTGTGTTCAGAACCACGTCGTAGGCACCTCTCGGTACGAGGAAGCCATAATCGGCAAACGAACGGGTCGGGTTGAAGTTGAACACAAACACCAAATCCTTGCGGCGGTATGCCAGAATCTGGTCACCATCGTTATGCCATACCTCGATGACATCCGATTTCTGGATGTTCTTCACACTGCGAATCAGCTTGACCATCGCCTCATCGAAATCGCCCAGGTAATGATAGCACAAATCCGGATTATCAACCAGGTTCCACTGACGGCGTGCATACTTGTATGACCATCCGTTGCCTTCGCGCGGGAAGTCAATCCATTCCGGATGACCGAATTCATTACCCATAAAGTTCAGGTAACCTCCGTTGATGGTAGAAGCCGTGAGCAGACGAATCATCTTGTGCAGGGCAATGCCTCGTTCCACCACTCCATTCTCGTCGCCAATCTTGAAGTGCCAGTACATGTCGGCATCAATCAGGCGGAAGATGATGGTCTTGTCACCCACCAGTGCCTGGTCGTGGCTTTCGCAGTAAGAGATGGTCTTTTCATCCTTGCGGCGGTTAGTCACTTCCCAGAACAGGCTGGACGGTTTCCAGTCCTCATCGCGACGTTCCTTGATAATCTTAATCCAATAGTCAGGAATGTTCATGGCCATGCGGTAATCGAAGCCGTAACCTCCGTCTTCGAACGGAGCAGCCAGTCCCGGCATACCCGATACTTCCTCGGCAATGGTAATGGCCTTCGGATTCACTTCATGAATCAGCCGATTGGCCAGCGTCAGGTAACAGATGGCATTGTCATCCTGATGACCGTTGAAGTAGTCACCATAGTTGCAGAAAGCCTCACCCAGTCCGTGACTGTAATAAAGCATAGAAGTCACCCCATCGAAACGGAAACCATCGAAATGAAACTCTTCCAACCAGTACTTACAGTTAGACAACAGGAAGTGAATCACCTCGTTCTTGCCATAGTCAAAGCAGAGCGAATCCCATGCCGGATGTTCACGACGTCCGCCCTGATAGAAATACTGGCAAGGATCACCGGCAAAGTTGCCCAGTCCTTCTACCTCGTTCTTCACGGCGTGTGAGTGTACGATATCCATAATCACGGCAATGTTCATCTGGTGTGCCGTGTCGATAAGCTGTTTCAGTTCTTCCGGTGTACCGAAGCGTGAAGAAGGAGCAAAGAAGCTGGACACATGATAGCCGAAACTTCCGTAATAAGGATGTTCCTGAATGGCCATAATCTGAATACAGTTGTATCCGTCCTTCGCAATTCGCGGCAGTACATTCTCACGGAATTCATTGTACGTACCAACCTTTTCCGCATCCTGTCCCATACCGATGTGGCATTCGTAAATCATCAGCGGAGCCACATTAGGCGTAAAGGTCTTTTTCTTGAACTTATACGGTTTCTCCGGATTCCATACCTGTGCACTGAAAATCCTGGTCTGTTCATCCTGCACTACGCGGGTAGCCCACGCCGGAATACGTTCACCGCATCCACCTTCCCAGTACACTTTCAGCTTGTACAAGTCGCCGTGCTTCATGGCCTTTTCCGGCAGATTGATTTCCCAGTTGCCCGTCTTGCGCACACGTTTCATGCGGAAAGCCGGCTTCTCCTGCCAGTCGTTGAAATCGCCCACCAGGTAGATTTCCGTCGCATTCGGCGCCCATTCACGGAAAGTCCATCCCTTGTCAGTGCGGTGCAAACCGAAATACATGTGTCCGGTAGCAAAATCCGACAATGTCTTCTTTCCTACCAGTTCCTTTTCTTTTTCTACCACATGCTGATGACGGCCGTTGATAGCGTCGGCATATGGTTCCAGCCACGGATCATTCTTTATGATATTCAATGCCTTGTCCATAGTATTAGTAATTAGAAATTATTTGACACGTACTTTTACAATCACTTTTCTCACTCCGTCGGGAGTTACGCCCGGTGCATGTGCGTCTTCCGGGAAGAAAATAGCAAACATACCCGGCTTTACGGTCAGGTAGTCAGTAGCCAGTCCTTCATAGAAGGTAATATCTTTTTCTGCATTGTAAACAGCTTCAGGCAAATCCGTACGCGGCATATAGCCCATTACTTCCACCCCCGACAATGGAATCTGGATGTCGATGAAATCATTGTGTGTTTCCAGACGCGCTTCTTCCTTTGTCTTCGGACGTGCATCTGCAAAATTCACCATCAGGTCACCTTCCTTCAGCACTACCTTCCCCACTTCGTGTGCCTGCAAGTCAGTTGCCTTCAGGAAAGCTACAGCCTCTGCAAACAAAGGATTCAGTGACACATATTTTTCCAAATTTTCCAATTTGTCAATAACCATATTCTTTCAGTTTTAAGTCGTTAATATTTTATTCAAACTCATCTATCGTTTCATTTGTAAAATCGGCAAAGCGTTTCAGCTGGCGAAACACGTCGATAATCCGTTCCATAAAGTCCGGACGGGAAAAGAACTCATCTTCCACCCGGCAGGCCACCGTAAAATCCTTGCAACGGATGTACTGCGGATAAGGAAAATCCTTCGGAAATCCCTTGGGCACCGTCTTCAGATGCGACTCGCCTACCACCGGGAAATACTCCTTGAAAGCCGGATCTTCCACAATGGCACGATACTCATCAATGCGGTCGCACACCGACTGACGCACCGCCCGCAACATATCGGCAGGCATGCACCAACTTCCTCCGGCCAGCATACAGTTGCCCGGTTCCAGATGAAGATAATAACCACAGTGATTGGATTTCTTTCCCCTTGCATTGATATACCCTCCGATGTGGGTCTTATAAGGAGACTTGTCGGAAGAAAAACGGACATCCCGGTAGATGCGATACGTGCAGTCACGCGGAAGGACGTGCGCCACACTTTCATCCCATGGCGAAAGGCGGGCAATCACCCCTGCCAGCAACTCCTCGAAGTCTGCCTGCACACTCAAATATTCCGCTTTATGTTCCTGAAACCACTCCCGGTTGTTGTTTGCCGCCAGTACTTTCAGGAAATCCAATATGCCCGGTATATCCATATTCTTTACTTTTGAGTCACACAAACTTACGAAATTAATTCTTATCTGTCGAATAAAACGATATTTTTTTACATTATCCCAGCAGATTCAACAAAAAATCGTGCACCTTTCCGTTGGAAGCCACCACTTCGCGGCCGGAATAGCATGAATCACCCCCGGAAAAGTCGGTCACCCTTCCTCCGGCATTCTGTACCAGCAAGATACCTGCCGCCACATCCCACGGACAAGTGAAGGCTTCGGCACGCGCTTCAAAACGCCCGTCGGCCACGTAACACATCTCGGCAGCCGCCGCACCGACCACCCGAATGCCTGCCACATGCCCGTAGCAGCCTTCTATCAGGCGGTTGAATACCGGCTTGTAAGCCTCCGTTTCGTACGGAAGACCGAAAGCCATAAAAGCCTCATCGGGTACAGCTACCTGCGACACCCGAATCTGTCGGTCATTACAATAAGCAGGCGCCCCCTTGTAAGTCCAGAAACACTCGTCGCGGCACACTTCATAAACCACTCCCAGCAAGATTTCCTCACGGTTACGCAAGGCAATGCTCACACAATAAGGTGCATGGTTATGAATGAAGTTGGTCGTACCGTCCAGCGGGTCAACCAGCCAGCAATACTCCTCGTCGGTGTGAGTTCCGCTCCCCTCTTCAGCAATAAAACCTGCCTCGGGAAGCAACTCCCGCAGACAGGCTACTATTCTTCGTTCCGATTCCTTGTCGACATACGACACATAATCGTGTGCGTGCTTCTTCTCAATCCGCTCACGGCTGAACTTCTTCCGCTCCTCACGGATAAAAGCTCCCGTGGCTACAGCCAGTTCACGCACCTTCAAAGTCAGTTCGGATAATTCCATCATTATTTTTTCTCCTCCAATAAACGTCCGTATCTGAAAGTCCCTTTCCGGACAATATTCCCGTTGGCATCCATCTCTACGAATGGACCGTCTTTCTTTCCCTGCTTGAAGAAGCCCTCAAAGCGAGTGCCGTCCTTTTCAATCAGCACACCCTTTCCTTCTTCCTTTCCACGTACAAAAGAACCTGTATAGACAGAACCGTCAGCCATGTGAAGCACACCTTCTCCCTCGGCCAGGTTGTTCTTCCACTGACCTTCGTATTCATCACCGTTGGCCCACTTGTATTTTCCGGTACCCGAGCGCTGGTTCTTCGACCATTGCCCGTCGTACACCGCTCCGTTGGCCCAGGTGAACGTGCCTTGTCCCTCCTGCTGTCCGTTCAGGAAATGACCTACGTATTTGTCGCCGTTCGGATACGTATAGATACCCCTTCCCGTGCGTTCACCGTTGGCATAATCCCCCTCGTAGCGTTCACCATTCTGGAAATAATAGATACCCTTTCCATCCTGCACATCATCTTTCCAGTCGCCCACGTACTTGTCTCCGTTGGTATAGTAGAAAGTACCCTTTCCGTGACGCATGCCGTCCTTCCAGTCGCCTTCATACTTCGACTTGTCGTCCCACACCATGGTGCCCTTCCCGTTCTTCAGGTCATTCTTCCATTCGCCGGTGTAGACCGCTCCGCCTTTCCAGGTATAAGTACCCTGTCCGTTGCGCTTGTCATGATGCCAGGTTCCAGTATATAAGTCCCCGTTATAATAGGTCATCGTACCCTCACCCTCCTGGTAGTCAGTGTGCCACATCCCGTCGTAACGGTTGTTGTTCATGAAATAATACGTTCCCTTGCCGTGCTGCTGGTCTTCGTACCACTCTCCCACGTACTTTTCTCCGTCGCTGAAAGTGTAGGTACCTTCACCCTGGCGTTTACCCTTCACATATTCGCCTTCGTACACGTCGCCATTGCGGAACACCGTCTTTCCCTTTCCGTTCGGGCGGCGTCCTTTCAGTTCGCCGGTATATTCCGAACCATCCTTAAACTGGTAGTATCCCAATGACAACTGGGCCGAAGCCGATACCGAGCTGAATGCCAGCAAGGCAAATAAAAATAATGTATGTTTGTTCTTTCTCACGTTCTTAGTCTCTTTTTTAATTCCGCTCAAAAATAGTCTTTTTACTTTTGCACGAGCCGGAAGGTTTATACTTTTTTACCTGCCACTACCTCTATTAAGTTTTCTTTGCAGAAATAGCGCTGAGCCAGCGAAAGCAGTTCGTCGGACGTCACCTCACGGATGGCAGCCAGCGACGCATCAAAAAAGTCGGGCTTCAATCCGGCCGTTTCGATGAATATCCAGGCATCCGAAAGCGAGAATGCCCCCTCGTACGAACGGCACATATCGCCCAGCATGTAGTTGCGCACCATCTCCAGTTCTTCTGCCGGCACCTTATCCTGACGCAGACGGTCCATTTCATGATACACTTCCGTGATGACAGACTCCATGTATTCATTGGCCGCCTCCGTACTCACCACCAGCAGACTCGTGCCCGGATAAGACACCAGTCCGGCCCCGATGCCGTAGGTATATCCCTTATCCTCACGGATGTTCGACATCAGACGACTGCCGAAATACCCTCCGAACAGCGTAACCAGCACACGCAGTTTCAGGTAATCAGGATGCTTGCGGTCGAGCGAGAAACCACCCATGCGGAGCGAACTCTGCAAGGCATCCTCCTTCTCCACGTGAACCCGTTTGCGGGCATCCTTCACGATGTCCCACGTGCGTTCCACCTTCTCTGCCGTACAATTTCCCCAGGGCGCCTCTCCCCAGTGACGTTCGATGCAGCGCACCACCTCGGGGGTCACCTTACCCGACACGTACATGGAGCAGTTGCCCGAATGATAATGGCGGTGATAGAAATCCTTCAGCGCCTCCACCTGAATGCGTTCATAATCCTCCAGTTCGGCATAGCGTCCCAACGGATGCGAAGTACCGAAGAGCGAACGGTTCAGCTGCTTGCGAGCCAGTACGTCCACCCGCTGGTTGTTCACCAGAAACTGCTGGCGGTTGATGTCGCAGATAATGCGGAACTGCTCTTCCGGAAACACAGACTCCTTCACCAGTCCGGCCACAATCTCCATGGTGCGGTCAAGGTGTTTCGTCAGTGTATACAGTGTCACAAATCCACAGTTCACAGAAGAAGAAAGGTCGAGCCACGCCCCATAATAATCCAGCCGTTCGGCAATCTCGCCCGATGTCATGCGCACCGTTCCCTCACGCAGCATACGATTGGTAAACACGGCCTGAAGCGGCTGCGACTGGTCGAGTTGTCCGCTCCGCACCAGCAGGTCGAAACGAATCACGTCCTCGTTTCCGGCCGAAAGCACATACAGCGGCATGCCGTTCTTCATACGGTGTAGCTCCGGCTGCAAGATGGAAAAATGCTCCAGCTGACGAATGGCAGGCGCCACACTACGGTCGAGCTGCGTCATAGTGCCTCCTGCTGATTGCGCAGAAACTCTTCGGCCCGTGCCAGATCCTGCGGCGTGTCAATACCAATGGTCTCCACTTCGCTGATGCCCACCTTGATGGAATAACCGTTCTCCAGCCAGCGCAACTGCTCCAGTGATTCGGCCAGTTCGAGCGACGACTGCGGAAGAGATGTAATCTCCTTCAGCACCGGCGCGCGGTAGGCATAAAGTCCGATATGTTTGTAATACGTATGTCCGGCCAGCCACTCCTTCTTGTCGCGGTTACGCTGGTAAGGAATGATGGAACGGCTGAAGTAGAGCGCCTTCATCTCCTTGTTCACCACCACCTTGGGCGAGTTCACGTTTTCCAGCGCATCAAATCCGTCGGCAGGCGTAAACGGTTTCACAAGTGTGGCAATCTGTGTTGACGCATCGTCAAAACAAGCCTTTACGGCTTCCAGCTGCGAACGCTGGATGAACGGTTCGTCGCCCTGAATGTTCACCACCACGTCATAGCCGCTGCCCACCTTGCAGTAAGCCTCGTAGCAACGGTCGGTACCGCTCTTATGGTCGACCGACGTCATTACCACCTTTCCACCGAAGGCCTTTACAGCCGCTTCGATGCGTTCGTCGTCGGTAGCCACATAAGCTTCGTCCAGCACACCGGCCACTTGTTCATAAACTCTTTGTATCACAGGTTTGCCTCCCAGTAGTGCCAAAGGTTTGGCGGGGAAGCGTGTAGATGCATATCTTGCAGGAATAATTCCAATAAATTTCATGGTTATTGTATTTGGGTTATGCTTCGCAAATGTACGAATAAAAAGTGACAAACAGAAAAATGAACTTGCTATTCAGATTTTTCAATGATTGTCTTTATCCATTCCGCAAACCGCGGACATTTCTCCAAGATGGATTTTATCCCGATTTCCAATGCTATCAGGTTTCCTTCCAGCACTTTGTTGTAGTCAGACTTTATAGCCAGCAATCTTTTGGAGGGAGCCCCTTCAGGAGAGGTATTGATGTCTTCGGGATTGTCGTAGGATGAAATGATGGAAGCTGTCTTTGCTGCGAGTTCTTCCGAAAAATAGTACTCAAAACCTTTGTTACTGGAAAACAGCAAAGCCTCAAATTCGTGCAACTGTATGTAAGAGAAAAAACGACGGTCGTCTATAGCTTCATCGATTGCCGCTTCCAACGACCGTATTTGCTCTATTTTGTCCGCCTTCTTCATGCTGTCCTCATAATGGGGCATGTCGTGGGGAAGTCTGAAAAAATCAATAAAGGTAGTTACGATATAATCGCTTTTTTCGGACATCAGAAGAGGCCTGATCGTGTTTGCCAGATGTGAGTAGCTCACCATTCCTCCCCGTCCTGTCCTGCTTGTCCGAACCAAGACAGGCGTAACGCTCAATATACCAAATTCTTGCAAATAGGGAGAAATGACCGAGTTGACAAACTCCTGCTCCGTCTGCCCTTCGACGACAATATACACACGTTTCATAACTGCCCTCCTATCATGTTTTTCTCCCACAAATCACTGAGAGACAATTCGTAATCGTCCATCCATTTTTCCAGTTCTTCCCGTTCCAGATGACGAAAAACCGATTGGTTGTCTGCCCTGTCCACTACAATGATATCTTCCACCTCAAAGCAATTGACCAGATTGGTGGACTGAGTAGACAAAATAATCTGGCTTTTGAGCGAAGCCTGCTTGACAAGTTGGGCCAGTTTATTGATAGCGGCCGGATGCAAGCCCAATTCAGGTTCATCAATAATTATCACTTCCGGCATCTTGGACTGCAACAGTAAGGTTGTAAGGGCTATGAAACGTAAAGTACCGTCCGAAAAGCTATAACCATCGAGGTACATATCTGTATCCCTCTCCTCCCATTCCAGACGAATTCTTTCCTTGTTGTTGGCATCCGGACGGAGCTTGAAGCCCTTGAAATAAGGAGCAATGGAACGTATCACACCCTCTATCAAGCGGAATGTCTTTTCATCGTTCAGCATCAATGAATACAGATATGCGGCAAGGTTGGAGCCGTTATCACGCAAATATTCGTTGTCGTTAATCGGACAATCCCCACGCATGGGAGAAGTGGCACTGGTATCGTGAAAATGATAGACTGTAAAGCTACCTAAATACTTTCTCAAGTACGCAGCCCTCCATCTTTTATTATCCTTCAAAGAGGATTCTTCTACGGCAGAATCCCAAATCGTTCTGTTCCACTGTGAGTAATCCTTTTCTGGCTTATGACAGTTATTAAAAAAATCTCCCGTTTTTTCAATATAGCCTTTGTTCGATTGCGATGGTTTAATCTCAAAGAAAAAAGCATTTGTATTGTCAAAATCAATCAATCCCTGGATAGACGGCGATACTCTTCTTCCCTGACGCAGCAAGTTATCAATCCCCCCTTTAGACAAGGTATAACTGCCAAAGCGTTGCTCATATATTGCCTTGGTCAATTCAAAGAATGAAATGAAATTACTTTTTCCAGCTCCGTTTGAACCGATTAACACATTCAGCCGATTCAAAGGCAGCGACAAGTCTTTAATGGACTTGTAATTCTCAATCAAAACTTGCTCTATCATATTCTATCTTAAATTCCGCTTTACCATTAACAAGCACTGTCTCTACCGGTTTTCTGTATATTTCCAGTTAAGGCTGTACCTGCGCATACGCTTCTATCCTTCATCCTGATTCAGATAGTTACGTAATATGCAAAATTAGAAAACTTTCTCAAAAGCCTTACAACAATCACCCTTTTTATTGAAAACGCACAACCAAATTCAGTACACCTCCAAATGAGGTGTACTGAAAATAGTTGTCAGTTTGAAAATTTATTCCTGACTAAGTTGA